>Ga0164241_10000406_pt1 | contig 83095 bp, 67 predicted proteins | sample OricomyardsoilBY_FD_108780 | JGI IMG/M metagenome (GOLD analysis project Ga0164241, IMG submission 108780) | Backyard soil microbial communities from Emeryville, California, USA - Original compost - Back yard soil (BY) | ecosystem: Environmental > Terrestrial > Soil > Unclassified | place: USA... | reverse complement strand
TTCACCGGCATCGTCGACGCCACGCAGCAGAGCGATGATACTCTGTTTCTCAAGCCACTTCAGGCGCTCGCCGAGCGACTGCTGCCCGGCACCAGCGCGCTGAAGCGGCTGGATGACGTCGTGCAAGTGCTTCGGCAGCAGCTCGCGCCGCTCTATGGCGGCGAGACGCACAAGGTTGCCCGCGAGCGATTGGAAGCATTGATTCACGTCTCGCGTTCGATGCTATTCGAGATGTCCCAACGCGCGACGCACAACGACAGGATTGGACTTCTGCGTTGGAACCGCAACGTTGCCGAAATCTGCAACCGCCTCTCTGGTGCGGTCGACTACGCGGAGCTCCAGGATGCAATTGCCAGCAACCTGCCGCAGCTAAGCGTGCGCAGCGCTTTCGTGGCCCGGTACGATCGAGAAAATGCCTCGCAGGCTCGCTTGGTTTGCGCGTCCGACGCCGAGGCCGATCTGAGTAGCTTTCGAGGCCAGGCCTTTGCTCGAGTGGAGCTGTTGCCGAGAGCGCTGGCCGGCATGCCGGGGCAGCTCGGGCGCTCGTATACCGTTCAGGCGCTGGTCTGGCGCGGCCAAGTGCTCGGTCACTTGTTGTTGGAGCTCGAACTCCGCAGCTTGCCCGTCAGCAGCGCACTCGCCGCGGCCATTGCCGGCGGGCTGCAGCGCTGCGCGTCCTAGCGCTAACGTGCACGCCAAGGCCTACTCGCGAGCTCGTCGAGCATGCGACAGCGTGACAATCGGAGTGGAACGCGTTTTGCTATGATGTCACCGATGTCCGATCCGCTTCAGCAAATCTTTGGCGTCGAGGCGCCACAACTCTTCGCCAGCCGCGAGCTCGTCGTCTCGCACGGAGCGCTCGAGCGGCTGCCGGCATTCATGCACGAAGGGCCGATGACGAACGTGCAGAGCCTTTGCACGAGCTACGTCGGCAATCTCGAAGTCGCAAGGGGGAGCATGTTGGAGGGCATTCAAACTGGGGTGAGTGGAGTGCATCCGAGCGCATTGTTGAAGCTTGGGCTCACGGTCTACTTTTCGGATCTCAAGCGCACGATCCCTCGATCCAACGAGTGGCTGCGCGCGTTGGAGGTGAGCCTGGGGTTGCTGGAATGTGCGTCACTGATGGCATTCGCGAATGCGCCCGGATCGGGCCTCACGCTTCACCATGACCGTCATGACCAACTGTTCTTTCAGATCCGCGGTCAAAAACGCTTCCAGTATGCGCCCAATGATTACGTCGAGAATCCGGACGTGCAATTCAGTCCGATTGGGCCAGCACACGTCGACTTTGGGCGCAGCTACCAGCATGGGTTCCCGCTCACCAGCGCAGAGCTGTTGCAGAAGCCGTTTCGTAGTGTGGATTTGCAGCCGGGTTCGGCCTTTTTCATGCCCGGTGGCACCTGGCACACGACCGCGGAGCAACCAGGTGAGTCGCTGTCGTTGGTGGTCGCGGTGCGCGCCCCTTCATACCTCGAGCTGCTGCAAACTTTGCTCGGTCACTACGCAGGCCAATCGAAAGCGTGGCGCGCGCGACCATACGGTGGCTGGTCCCGCGAGCCAGATGTCGCATGCTCTGCTGCGGGCGAGCTGACAGAGTTGATGCACGACTTGAGTGAGCGTCTCAAGCGGTTGCCGGCCGTGCAGGCGTTCAAGGCTTGGTCGGCGCACGGCTACGTGCTCGGCACACAGTCGGAATATGCAGTCACGCAACGTTTCGAGCGGTACATTCGCTTGCCCAATTCATCGCTTCACGTCGAGGCTGACCCGACTCTCGGTAAACTGCGCTGTACGGTGCTCAGCGGACCAAGCAATCGACCGCAAGCGCAAACGGTGCTCGGTATCGAGCATGAAGCTCGACCGGTGATGGACTGGATCTTGAGCAGCCACGCCGCGTTTACCGCGCAAAATCTGTGTGAAGCATTGCCCGACTACGAGCCCGCCGAGGTCGAAGCACTGCTCGCACAATTGGCGCGCGCGGCGCTCATTCGCCCCTTGCTGGCTCCAGAGTGGCAAGACGATTGAGCCGCTTTCAACCGCGACTTGGCGATCCGAGTTGCTGTGCCAGATCGTGCCAAGCGTAGCCGCAAAGCGCTCAATTCAACGAAACGCGCGAGCTCAGGTCTGGTACGAAGCTTGCGTTGGACGGGGACGGACTGAGCGGAGAGGTATGACCAATCGCAAGCTGAGCATCGGGTGTGTGCTGATCGTGGGTGGCGCTCTGACGAATTGCGGAGGTGTCGTCGAGAGGCAGGGGGACGGCCCGATGAATCAAGCCGGAAGCACGGGTTTGATTGGCTCAATCGAAGGTGGCCCCCTCAACGGTACGGGTGGGCAAATTGGTATTGGCACGTGTTGTCCGGGGACCAGCGGTTTCGTAGGCTCCGTGCCGATGCAGGCCGGGGCGCCGAATATTGACGGAGCCATCGGCGATAGCGGAGCTGGCGGTGATGGCGACGTCGGAGCGAACTTTGCCGGAAGCGATGACGGCGCGATGGGAGTCGGCGGTCACGGCGCGATAGGAGTCGGCGGTCACGGCGCGATAGGAGCCGGCGGTCCAGGCAATTGGGGTGGCGAGGGAGGAGCTGGCGGTGAGGGCGATTGGGAGGTGGCCGGCGCAGTGGGCACGAGACCCAAGTAAGTTGCGGGGTGACGAAAGGGCGCATTCACCGAGCGCACTCGGTGGCGTAACAGCGCTGCTCATCTTTTTGGAAGGCAATGCTTGCCATTGTCGTCAGGGGCGGCAATCAGAGCTACGCGCCGCTCCGAGCGCTCCGCGCCCGCTAACCCAAGAATCCTCGCAATTACGGAGCCTTTCGGGGCGGCACCGGATACTGGGCGTGGAGCTCGGTGTGGTGCGTGAAGCCAAGAGCTTCGCGCTGGACTTGCACGTAGTAGAGGCGCAGCAACACCTCTTCACGCGTGGTGTTGAAGTGCTGAACGAGCTCATGCCGTTGCTCGAGCTCGCCGACGTGGAGGCAGGCGAGCGCTGCTTCCAGACGCTCGAGTGTCGCGATGCCTGCTTCGAGTCGGCGTGTCGAGCTGCCCATCGAGTGCGCTGCCTCCTCGACGAGCTCTCGCTGCAGCGCTGCGAGGTCTCCGCGCAGCGCGGCGAGCCCCGAGAACTCGGGGTAATCCGACGTGTCACGCGATTCGCTAGCGACGCTTTGGGCGATCTCCTTCATCCGACTGGACATTCTAGCCAAACTTAGCACGCATACCGAGTATACGTGTTCGCGGCCGAGCCGCAGTCGTCGCTGCCCAACGACGCGCGCGCTCGCGAGAGATTGGGTTGGGTTAGCGGGCGAGGCGCGCAAGAGTTCGGCGCGTAGCCCGGTGCCCGTTCCCACGCGCGGCGATCTCTCAAGCGCGCGGAAGGGCCAGTGCAGCACTGCGATGGGACGGGTTGGCCTCGAGTTTCCGCGCGTGCCCGACTCGGAAGCAAAGTAGGCCGTTGCTGCCTCCTGTCGGAAGCTCGATTGAGCGACGATGACGCGCCTCAGCTCGGGGGCTCATATGGACTGAGGCCCAAGCAGCAACGCGCTCCCGTCAGCGCCGGCGCGCAAGACCGCGGTACCGGACTCGACGGAAACGCGCAAGCGTCGGCGATCGTCCCCCAGCAATCGATGTAGCTGCCGATTTCGGCCGTGCATTTGCCGTTGGCGGTTCGATTCTCCCAATCGAGGCAATAGTCGACGCAACGGCTGTAGTCGAGGTTGGCGCAGTTATCGACGCGGGCCTGCTCGCAGCGCGCCGAACAGCGATCGTATTGCGCGTGGGCCAAGGTCAGATTATCCGCGGCACTCGCCCGGCCGCCTGTTCCAGACTGCGCGACGATTGGGCAACTAGCTGTCTCGTCGCGGATGTTTAGAACACCACCGCTCCCCCCCGTTGCCTCGCCCGTTGAATCAGTGGAGCCACAAGCGCTCAACCACAGAAGCGCGACGCCTAGCTGCCATCCGTGCATATTTCTCAAGCTTGCCGCCACCGACGATGCGAATTCAACCGTAAAATCTGGCTACCGCAAGGAGTGATAAGTGTTGCTATGATGTCGAAGTCGCGTGTCTGTGAGATGCAGTCCGAAACGCTGAAAAGAATTGCAGCGAGGCCTGCAAATAGGAAGCGTCTCAGTCGAAAGCGATGAACAACAGCCTGGCTGTCTGGGCAATGTGCTGCGCCATCGGCACGAGCTCGAGAGCCTCGAGCTCGTGCCGTCCTTGATGCTCTTGAATTGACGCTCGAAACTAGGCGCCGTCCCGAACGAAGCCCGCGAGGCGTTCGAGGAACTCGACCTGGATGAACGGCGCGCTCGCCCCGCTGGCTGCAACGAACAGCGCGCCGCTCTCTTTCAAGAAGGTCTGAAAGATAGGACCGTTCACGTGTGCCTCGAACGCATTCGCGTCGCGGTACATTTCGAAAAAGAGGACCTCTTCCGCGCAGGGAACTGGCACAGAAATCAGGCGTGGGTCTGCCGCGCGGGTGGGGAGGTGCACCGTATAGATCAACGTGCCAGCCTCGTTCTCGCGGACTGCCTGCGCCATGGCGTTTAGCGCCTTGCGCGCCGCAGGCTCGCAACCGGCGCGGATTGTCCAGCGAGAGACCAGACTGATGGGCATTGGTTCGTGTGTCATGGCGCCTCGATTCAGCTCAGCCCAAGTTCAGTGTCCGATCGGCTTGCCGTTGTACCGTCCGTTCAAACGGGTGCGCACTCGCAGCTCCTGGAGCAAGCCTGGGTGCGGCGTACCGCTCGTGGCTTGCTGCCACGCGGGGACGGCCTTGAACGTCGTGTTCATGTCGTAGTCCATGGCGATTGTCCCGGCGTCCTTGGGCGCATTCCCGGCGAGATCCTGAAACCACGTGTTCCATTCGTTCCCACCCGGCGGATAGAGCACCATCGCGTCGCCTTTCATCGTCGGATTCGGGGGCGTGCCCGTGCCGTCAGGGGGCGATGGCAGGAGAAACGACTTCATCGGGTATTCCGCAGTTAGATGACAGCTCATGCAAGACGACGCGGCAGCCACGTTCACCGGCTGGTTGGCGACGACCGCTGGAGCCACGAGAGCGCCGTCATTCGGACCCGAGAGGCGCCCGCCCCACCCGAGCGTCTCGGTCGAATAAACGGGCGACTTCGGGTTGATCCAATTCTCCGCGAGCGGCGCGTTGGGATTTTTCGTCGAGTTTACGGTTGGATCATTGCCCCACATGGCGCCGAGCGGAATCATCTTGTCCCAGACGTCCTTGCCCTTCGCGTTCATGTCATAGACGAGTGTCGAGAACACCCAACCGGTCTTGGGCGCAGTCTTCGTATCCTTTACGATGATGTCGAATTGAAATAGATAGACATCGGTAATGACCGGATCATCCGGTTTCGCGCCACCGCTGCCATTGTTGGGACACGCAGTCTTGCCATGCCCGGAGCCATTCGAGTCATCCAACGGAGCATAGACCTGCCACACCTCTGCGCCTTGCATCGGTGGCCAATCGGAAGCACACGCCGTCGTGAACGCGGGCTTGATCACGATCGCTCCTTCGGTGAATTGTCCGCTGCTGGGGGTCGCGTTGAACTTGAGCGCGTCCGTTCCCCACAGCGTGCTCAGCGTGGACGCAGCGACCTTGTCATACAACGTGAGCACGTACGTGGTCATCGGCACCTTCAAACCCGAGCGAGGGAACGTTGCCGCCGGGAACCCAGAGCCGACGTACGTGCCGTGAATTGGCTCTGCGTAGGGAGCGAGCCACGGGGATGAGTAGAAGCCCATGGCGTCACCGTTCCAATGGGCATAGTCGAAGATCAGCGTCTTCATTGCCGGCGTGATGTAGGCTTTGAGCGCCTCGACATAGGCCTGCGCGTTTTTGCCGGAGATCGGCTGTCCTTTGAGCGCCGCGATCCACGGTGGCGTAGCGGGCGGTGGAAGCGGCGTGGTGGGCCATGCGTGCGCAACCGAGAACAGAGGCCCGGAGTACGGAGGCGGCGGATTCGGATAGGAACTCGGCGTGAACGGCCCGTATGGTGGTGCTGCCGCGAGCGCCTTTTCCTGCGTGGCCACCTTTGCGGCGCTGGGCGGTGGCGCACTCGGAGCGGCGGGAGTTGCCGGTGATTCAGGAGCTGGCGCTGGCGGCGGAGTGGTGGCGCACGCCGTTGAAAGCAAACCTAGGATCGCAAAACTAGAAAGCCGCGGAACGCTTTGGATGGAGGGCATGAATGGTCCTGACGGGGTAGGAGAGGACAACGTGAGTGCGCTGAGCAGCGACGGCCGTAGGGGCGAGCCGCTCAGTGCGTGTTCAGGAGGGGATTGCGGGCGATGATTGCTGGTGACTCGCTGCTTGAGATGACTCGCTGTATTCGTCAGTTCGAATCGTCTGCAGAATCGATATTCGTACTAGGGGCAATTGCCAAGGTCAACTGTCTGTCGTTCCTAGAGTAGCGCGGCGAACACTGGCGTGAACCGCCGGACGGCGAGCGCGGTCTGGCGGATTCCGACTCAGCAGTTGGCCTTGCGCCGAAGCACGGCCCCCGAGCTACGCGACGAACACCGCGCGCCGCGCCCGCTAACCCAAAAGTCAGAGAACGAAGAAGGGCGTTTCCTCCGTGTCGAAGAGACTACGCTGATGCTATCGGGTACTGATGCCGACCGCGCACTGGGTACGACTCCTTAGGAAAGAAGCCGAGAATGCCTGAGGTTCAGGGCCCGGATTGGCTGATCCATGGTTCGCGGCACGTTTGGCGTCCGTACTGCCAGCACGCGACAGCGCCGCCTCCGCTGGCGGTGAAGAGCACCGAAGGGAGCCGCTTGGTACTCGCTGACGGCCGGGAATTGGTTGACGGGACCGCGTCGTGGTGGACGGCCGCACACGGCTATCGACATCCGCACATCCAGAGCCGTGTGCAGGCGCAGCTCGAGCAGCTGCCGCATGTCGCCTTCGGTGGTCTTGCCCACGAGGTGGGCTACAGCTTGGCGTCGCGCATCGCGTCACTGCTGCCCGAGCCACTCAACCGCGTATTCTTCGCGGAGAGCGGCTCGGTTGCGGTGGAGGTCGCGCTCAAGATGGCGCTCCAGTTCTTTCATAACCGAGGTGAAACTGGGCGGCGACAAATCGTCTGCTTCGACGGCGCTTATCACGGCGACACTTTTGCAACGATGGCGCTGTGCGACGAGCAGAACGGGATGCACGGTGCATTCAGCGGCTTCGGCGTCAGTGCCGTGCATTTGCCGTTGCCGAGTCTAGGCAACCGAGACTTCGAGCAAACGCTGGGCGATGTGGCTCAAAGCATTGCGTGCGTCATCGTTGAGCCGCTCGTCCAGTGCGCTGGCGGAATGAGATTTCACACTCGGGCCGAGCTCGAGCGAATTCGTCGCGCTTGCGACGAACATGGCCTCTTGCTCATCTTCGACGAGATCGCGACAGGCTTCTACCGTACCGGACAGCGGTTCGCGTTGATCGAAGCCAATGTCACGCCCGACCTCGTCGTGTTGGGCAAGGCATTGACCGGGGGAACATTGCCGTTGGCAGCAACAGTAGCCACTGACTCGGTCTTTGCTGCCTTCTTGAGCGAGAGCCCGGACAGCGCGCTTCAGCACGGGCCCACGTACATGGGAAACCCGCTGTCCTGCGCAGCCGCGCACGCAAGCCTCGACCTATTCGAAGCAGACGATTTCAGCGCGCGCGTCCAGCGCTTGTCGGACCAGCTCAGCAGCGGGCTACGCGAAATGGCTCGCAGAGACAACGTGCGAGAGGTCCGAGTGAAAGGAGCCATCGCTGCAATCGAGCTGCCTCCCGGCACGGCGCCTTCCTCGGATCAGTTCGCGGCTCGCGGAGCCTTCATTCGCCCCCTGCGCTCGAGCCACTCAGACGTCGTCTATTTGGCTCCCCCGCTCACGATCAACGAAGGAGACCTGGCCGTACTCCTTCGCGCGGTCGTCGAGACGATGGGCGGTGTCGGATGAAAGCGGGTCTCGTATTGCATCCGCTGAGACGAGCCGCGCCCCAGCCGGGCGAGCGCAGCGCAGCGAGGCGCCGTCGATCCTCGACGCCTCGCGTGCGGGCACCTCTATAGTCTCGGATTCAGCGGCTCTAAGGCAAGCGGCGCCGTAGACCGTGCTTGCGCGTCTGAACGCCACACACCGACGGGATCTCGAAATTGGTAGGGTCGATGGGCTGCTGAAAGTCTTGGTAAAAGTAGTAGTCCGCCAAAGCGAGGCTCGTGCCCACGCCGACACCCGACTGTGATTGCATGAATACGACTGGGCGACTCTGGGTACCTGACGTGTTCTGCGGCGCGTACCAGGTCCACAGATAGGTTGCTTCTGGGTAGTTGGGCAGCGCGGGTGGGAAGAGCACCGAGAAGACCGTGATCACATTGCTCGGGCAAAGCACCGCATTGTTGGTGATCGTCGCCTGGATCGTCGCCTCGACGGCGGGGATCGAGATCCAATACGGTGGCTCCTGTGGGAACGGGAATTGACTGCCGCCCTGGCACGTGGGCGGACCAGAGTTGTTGTACGTGATGAGGAAGCCCGTATCGCTCTCAGGTGGGCGAGGTTGAATGCCAGACGGCGCTGGGCCCGTGAGCAACGCCTCTTGCGCGAACGTAGGACCGACGTTGTAGTTGAACATCATCAGTGTGTCCTGCGCTCGGTCCGAGTAAACCGAGTACTGTTGATCGGGCTTCCACACGTAGAGCACGCGCGTCGGGAGCGGGTTGAACTTCTCGTTGACCGGCGTCATGAAGGCGGTCATGCCAAAGTTCCCGTTCCAGACGAAGTTCTGGTAGCCGTTGGGGTTGCCCACGGCGAAGCCAGGAAACGAGGCAGCGGTGAAGGTCTTCGGTTTTGCCGTTTCTTCACAGGCTGAACTATAGGCCTGGAAGACCGGGAAATACGTGAACGACCACATCTGAAAGAAACCCAATTGCGTTGGATCGCCTAGCGTGGGCGTCGGCGGCCCGAAACCGAACATCATCCGCACGGGAGCCTTCGTGCTCGCATCGAACCAGAGCCAGGTTGCGGCGGGCGGCCCGCTCGGTTGCGGCACCGGGACCTTCCACCACTCAGCGTTCTGCGCGCCCATCCAATTGAGTGGCGCCTCGCCGGCACACGCTGCATTGGGCGCCTGCGCACCGTACCAATTCGTGGGCAGCGACCAGCCGCTGTTGATCATGGACCACGTGCTGCCGCCGTCAGTCGACAAGTGCGTTACGTTGTCAGCAGTAATGACGTACCACCAACTTCCGTAGGAACAGCCGGTGACCTGCGCGGAAAAATATTGGCCCTGCACGTAGACGATGTTCGCGACGCACAGCTGAAAGAATGGATTGTCGGGTGTCGGATCGGTAGAGAGCGGGGGGCTGAATGGGTGGAGCAGAACCGTCGCCTTCCACGCTGTTGGCATCGCTGGCGCGGGTGTCGTTACCGGTTGAAATGACGGATATTGAGAAGGGGGGATTGGGTCGGCGTTCTTGATCGGTGCTTTCATGTTTTCTCCTCTTCGGGTGGCGCAGTGAAAGAAATCCCTCGAGGCGCGCTTCAGTGCGCGCTGGATCGCGGTTTTCAGAGCCAGGAGGCGACCCACTTTTGTGGTGGAAGATTGCCGCCGAGCACGGCCACGTAGACGTCCCAGGTTTCTGGATCCACGGTCAGCGAGTGAAGCAGCGTCATGGACGTCGAAGCTGGAATCGGAACTTCGAATTGCGCAAATGGGGAATGAGCCTCGACGTCTAGCTGTGCGCAATTCATCGGCACGGCAAAAAGTGACACCGTGGCCGTGCCGCCACCAAGCGTTGGGCTCGCGCCAACGAACAGAACAGCCTCCGCCGGAGCCGAGAAAGAAGCCCCGAACTCGAGGGCGTAGACGCCGAAGTCGCCAAAGCTGGTGAGTGAGCCATGGTACGTGCCGTCGGTGCCAAGCACTTGCACGCGATGATTCAACGCATCGGCTATCCACACGCGCTCACAACGGTCGACAACCAACGCGTGCGGCAAGGTGAATTGCCCGGGGCCGTTTCCGGGTTGATCGCCGGGTGCTCTCCAGTTGGCCAAGACAGTGCCGGTTGGCTCGAGTTTGAGCACGCGGTTGTTGAGGCCATGAAGGTCCCCATCAGAAACGAGCATGGCGCCTCGTCGGCTCCACGTGATGTCGGTAACCTCATCGAACTGAACGGGGCTCAAGCCTGTTCCTTGCGAGTTTTCGGCACAGGTTCCGATCGCTGAGGTTGGGCTACCGGTCAGGGTGAAAAGTTTCAAACAGTGTCCGTAGCCCTGGCCGGCAGGCAGAGGAGGGGCCATGTCCGTGATCCAGACGGACGTCGAAGCATCCGCGTTTGTATGAAACGACAGCGAGTGCGGATCGCCCAAGGCCTGCGTTGCCCAAGTAGAGACGAGAGCTCCTCTCGTGGTCCACGCGCTCACGGGAGGAGAAGAGCGTTGCAATACGTAGATGAGCTTGGTGTTCGGATCGCGCTCCACCCAACTAACGGTATTGAACGAGACGCCAGCACCCTTTGGGAATGATGGGTCGAGTGTATAGCTCGGTACTGCTCGCGCTTGGGCGGCTGCGGGCGAAGTGGGGGCTGCCGCTGGAGCGGTGTAGTTCGATGAGCAGCCGAAGCAGGTAAACGCACAGAATGGCATCACCCGCGAGAAGAGGCTCGAGCGCGCTTTGGTCATGCCGTTGGGGGGCGGACCGAAAGCGCGCGACGCATGAAAACGAGCAGATCCAGGCTTGGCTGGTTTACTGCGAGCACGAAATTCTGAGCCAAGATCTCGTCTGGTTCGAAAATCTCCTCGGTGAAATTGCCGGACACGAGCGCGAGGTACTCGCTCATGAGGGGCGCACTCTCGTACATCAATGGGCGTCCGTCGCTGCCGTCGAGTGGCACCCAACGATCCGCTTGCCGGGTGATGGCCATGAACCACCACTCGAGGTACTCGAAGAAGATGCCGCCTTCATACGGACGGTTGGCAAGTAGCAGCGGCGCGAGAGCTCGCCTCACCGGCGGACTTTCTGGCTGGCCTGGGATGGAGGGCACGAGCATTTCGACATAGATGTTGAAGTTCGGCTCGTCCGGATTGGTGATCTTCAGGTCGCGCATCGTTGCGTGACTGCCAGGCGGGCCCCAACTAACATTGGGCAGCTCGACGGAACTGCCAGTCGAGCGATAGCCGATGCGGTCATAGAGCTCCAGCCGTTTTGCCGGATGATTCTTGCCGAAAATGTGAAAGCATTCATGAATGAGCACGTTTTGGAGATAAGAAAGGTCATTCGTCGGATGCAGGGGATCGCCGTAGTTGGCGGCAGTCTCCACGCTCGCGATCATGTTGGCGGGCAAAACAATCGTGTCCTTGCGCCGGGTGTATGCGGCGTAGCCCTCTTCTTGTCCGCTGGTTTTGACGAGCTGAAGCTTTGAGGGCAAGTGTAAGGAGAGCGAAGCGAACAGCTTGGATATTGCCGTGACAATGGTCTCTAGCGCGCTCAATTCCGCCTGTGACCAAGGCATTACCTGCGACGCCACATAGTCGAGGTAGATTGGCAGCGTGACCTCGACCACCGTCCGGCGCAAGTTCACGCGCGCTTGCCTATCGAACGGGCTCTGCTGATTCACGTAGTCATCGACAGTGGTGAGCAGCGTACGCCCGACGCTGACGGACACCGCCACGACCTCAGTGCCCCCAGGAAGAACTCCGACCACGGTATCTGCAACGACCTCGCTTGCTTGCCTCGCCGAACGCATCCTTGTCATGCTTCCCATCCTATGAGCTGCTGAGTTCGCGCCGTGAAGACTGCCTATGAAAGGCGCACCTGCGCCCCAATAGAGGACTCTTTCAAGTGCGAATTTGGCACCAAAACCGCGGCGATAGGCGGAGTGCTCACCCTCACGACGAGAGTGAGCGACCGTACGGGGTTCGCCAGCCCTTGCGCCCAAAAAAGGCGCCAGCCGAAAACCCGCTGAAGATGACACGCACTCAGTCGCTTCGTCAATTCACAAATATCAAAACATTGATATGGCAGTTACCGGCAGGGACGGAAGAGGGATATGGCGGTAATCGCCGAGTGATAGGTATTTTATCGTTCAGTCGTGTTGTCGCGCGTTGAGCTTTTCGAGGATGCGCGGCGATTGATTGTGGTGGGCGGCGGTAATCGCCAATAGCGAGCGGGTGCTTCAGTATGGGCTACCGGTAGAGGCGAGCGCAGGAGTCGGCAACTGAGCGACGGCAGCTAACGACTCGCGATGTCTCGCATTACCCAACGCTCAGGGCTTCCGAAGACGACGACGATTGCTGGTTTGACGCGGCCGTCCGCGACGCGGATCACTGCTTGCTCATCGGCAGCCAAAAGCCGACGCGCGGACTGCGCGCTGAAATATTGGCCCACCGCGACCCACGCGACGGTATGTGTCGAACCTGCGCCGAAGAATTTCAAGGTCCGCACGAGGCTGCGTAGAGGTCGGTAGATCCGTTTGGAACGCAGCGCTTACTCTTGCAATCCGCTTCCGTGGCGCACGGCTCGCCCGCTTCACCCGTCGTGCAACGCCTGCCCGGCTCCACCCGTGACGCTGGGCCGCAGAAACCATCTGCGCAATCCGCTGCCTCGAAGCAAGATTCGCCAGGGACGCCTTCGATACACACGCTGTCCCTCCCGGTTGGGCAGTGGTGGCTCTTGCAGTCGCTGTCTAGATAGCACGGGTCACCGACGTTGCCCGATGAACACATGCGCCCGTCTGGACCCAGGCCGCTCGATTCGACGGGGATGCAGCGGCTGTCGCCCAAACAGATCCCGTTATCGATGAGGCACGGTGCGCCCGGCTTACCGCTCGAGCAAAGCCCGACCGCCAATGACGTCGAAGCGTGAAAACAGCGCTGATTGTGGCAATCCGCATCTACGTTACACGGTGACCCGTGGGCGTCGATGCCGTCCGTACAGGCGCGCTTACCGTCTTCACTGATCGCGATGCAGCGATTGCCCGGTAAGCAATCGTCATGCTCTCGGCAGGAGTCGCCCATGCGGCCTCCTTTGCAATCACCACTGGGATAGTGCGCGTCGATCACGCAATAGGGTCTCCTGAGTGAGACGATCGGGTCCACGTTGGCCGGGGCACAGTCCGCATCGACCAAGCAGGGGTATTGATCGCCGAGGCAATTGATCAAATCAGACGTCTTTACCGCTGCTTCCGCCGCCGCGCAGTCGAAGCTCAAGATGCAGCGTCCGTACGTGCTCGTCGCGCACCACCACCAATCGCTCTCCCCCGCCTCGTGGCCAAACGGAAGCGCTTCAGGGCAAGGCCAGGGCGATAGGCAGTCACTGTTGGCACATTCTCCAACGGTCACGTTGAAGCGCCGACATGAGTCATCAGGTGGCTGAGGTATTTCGAGTTTGCCCTCACCCGACACGCGTTCCACCGGCGTTTCGGGCGTGCTTGCTTGGCCCGCGGTTCCTGGCGCGCCTGCTTGGCCCGCGGTTCCTGGCGCGCCTGCTTGGCCTGCGCTGCCGAGCACGCCTGCTTGCCCCGCGGTGCCGAGTGAGCTCTCGCCCGCACTTCCCGCGCTGCCGCCGCGAGGTTCTCCGACCCCGTTCGTCTTACCCGCGCAGGCTGCTGACCACACTGCCGCAAGGAACGCCAACAGCCCCAGCCCACCCAACTTCGATCGAAGCATTAGGCCCATTGTAGCCACCCGACGCCGAATAGTCGCGGCTTATACTGACAAATTCAGTCAGGGACTTCACCCAACTCACGCTCGGCGAAGGCGTCGCTACCCTCCGTTGGAAAATCGTCCTCCAAGTCGCCGACCAAGACGTAGTTGGCTCCCCTATTCTCGAGAATATCGAGGACGCTTCGAGTCACTGCCATTAACTCGGCTGGCGTGAGCTTGGCGCAAGGGACAATCGAGATGCATTGAGGAAAATTCAGGTATCGATCCTCACGCACGTTCGCGGGATCGCTATGCACGTCCTCGACCGTTACGTACGTATCCTCCAAACAAGCGTGCCCTCGGAATGAGGTACTGCGCCCGGGAGTCCTCGGTTCAACGCCTCCTGGACGCTGAATATTTCCCGTTCCCAGTCTACGTAGATTCCGATCATCGCTCGCCACTCCTGGCTCAACTCGTGTTCAGAGCCTTGGCAGCTAAAACGCTCAGCGGCTAGAACCTGTGGGCGAGTGAGTCGGCGTCCCTGGGTTCGCGTGGTGCGGGCGGGGCATTGGGTTGGCCCGGATTTCGAAGTTCACGATGCTTCGAAGGCGCCACTGCCATGGCTCGTGCAGTTCGTCCGGTGTCAGCCGTTCGCGGTTGGCAAGCACTTTTCATGGCAGCGCCGACGCGGCCACCGGTTGAACTAGCGAGACAGTTTACGAGATATCAGCGGAGAGGGAGGGATTCGAACCCTCGGTACGGTTGCCCGTACACTTGATTTCCAGTCAAGCACCTTCGACCACTCGGTCACCTCTCCAGGTAAGCTATTGGCGCGAAGCGGGCGGAATCTGGCAGCCGGCGCGGGGTGTGTCAACGACAGACGACCGAGCGTGCGGAACTAGCCGGCGCGAGGTATAAATACCGGTGATTTTAGGGATTTGGAGGGTCAGGCCACGCCGCGTTGGGCCAGTTCGGTGGCCAGGGTGGGGTCGATGTGCTCGACGACGTGCGCCGGCCTGGGTTTTCGAGTCGCCCACCAGGCTTGGGCTTGGGCCTCGGTCCACTCTTCGGCTTGGGGGATGGGAATGGCTTTGAGCAGCGCCGCAAGGGAGCGCGCATCGCTCGGACGCTCGTGCGGCTTTTTCGCTAGGCACTGCATGAGCACGCGGGTGAGCTCCGCAGGCAGGTAGTTCGAGATTCGATTCGCGAACTCGGGTGGGCTATCCGTGATGTGCGCCATCATCATCGGTAGCGAACCGTTGCGTTCGAAGAGCAGGCGGCCGCTGAGCAGGAAGAAGCCGATACAACCGAGCGCGTACAAGTCGGCGCGGCCGTCGAGCTCGTAACCTAGCGCTTGCTCGGGCGCCATGTACGCGGGCGTGCCCATCGCTTGACCGACTTGCGTGAGTCGCTCGTTTCCGCCGCCCGATTCAACGGTGCTCGCCGCCGCTTCGAGGTTGGCGCTTGCTTTTGCGTCGGCCTCCTCGCTTCTATGCGCGCCGGGGTGCACGCCGCTGACGGCTTCGCTACGCGTGGCGTGGGTGCCGCTCGTGGGCGGACGCAGACTGTGCTTTTGTACGGCTGCGCGGACCAAGCCGAAATCGAGCACTTTGATCACGTCGACTTCATCAGCGATGCGGCACACGTAAAGGTTCGCGGGTTTGATGTCGCGGTGCACCATGCCCGCGTCGTGCGCCTCAGCGAGCGAATTGCAGGCTTGGAGCAAAAAATCGATCACGCGTGCCGCTGGCTGGGGGCCGTGCGTCTCGACCAACGTTTCGAGATCCATTCCGTCGAGCAGCTCCATCACGTAGAAGCAGGTGCCCTCGGCGGTGACGCCGTAGTCGAACAGTTCGATCGTGTTGCGCGAACGCAGTGTTGCCAGGCTCTGCGCTTCACGCCGAAAGCGTTCTTGGATCTCGTTGCTGTCGAGCCCGGCTTCGTCACCCATGCTGATCAATTTGATCGCAGCTTGGCGCACGAGTAGCCGATGTTCGGCGCGCCAGACTTCACCCATGCCGCCTTTGCCGAGCATCTCCACCAAGCGGTAGCTGCCGAGCTCTTGCGCGCGGGCCACGGCATCGCGCGCCTCGGCCCGGGCCACGGCGGCCTCGCGGCGCGTGCGCAAGATGTGGCGCGCGAACAACCACGCCATGCCAGTGGCGAGGAGCGTCGCGATAGCGGCGGCAATCGTGCTCTTTTGCTGATGCAGGTGCAGCGCACTCAAGATCTGCGCTTCCGGCATGATCGTCGCGACCGACCAGCCCAGATTGCCGTCCGCGCCGATTCGCTTTTCGACGACCAGTTGCTTCTTGCCGTCCACGGTCAGCTCGCTTGCGCCAACTTCGGCGTGAACTTGGTGCACGAAATCGGAGAAGAACGCATTCAGTAGCGGGTCGTCGAGATCGCTGTACAAGAGCGCGCGATCTTGGCGCAGCGGCAAGTTGTTGATCCGGCCTTCACCACGCGGGTAGGCGAGTACGGTGCCGTCGGGCGTATAGAGCAGCGTGGCGGCGCCGCCCATGGATGTTCGGCTGAGCACCGCTGACAGGGCCGTGACGTCGAAATCGACCGTGATCACGGCGTGCAGGGTGCCGGAGCCCGCGGCTTCGTACACCGGCTCTGCGCGCGTGATGCCGGTGTAGTGCGTTTTGAAGAATGGGTAAGGTTTGGTCCAGACGCGTCGCTTGTTGCTTACGGCGAGTTGATAGAATTCACGGGTGCGCGGGTCGTAGGCCGTGTGCTCCTCGTAGTAGGGAGTGATCCGTTCGTGACCGTTCAACGTGTAGCGCTTGACGATCGTTCCCTGAGGCGTGACGCGGCTGTCCTGAAAGCGAATGTTGCCGTCCTCGTCGCGGTAGGCGCCTTGGAACGTGCCGTCGGGAAAGCTGATGCTGATGTACGAAACCCCCGGTCGCCCCTGCATCAAGTCGCGCAGTGAATGCGCCACGCGGTCGTAGGGTTTGATCGAATCATGGTCGCGGGCGAGCATGCCCAGGCGATCCATGACTGGATCGGATTGTTCGAGGGCAGCGCTGATGCCGCGCGCGAGCAACGTGGTTTCTTCGTCGATGCGATCGACGGCCATGGTCAAATTGCTGTCACGTAGCGAGCTCTGACCGACCACGGTGAGGAACAGACCGATAGACGCCACCAAGAGCGGCAGCAGTGTCAGCACGGCAACCGGACTGGCGATCGCCGCGCTGATGCGTGCCGTACGGGAGATCCTGGTTGATTGCTTCGTGGCCTCGGGTCCGAGGTCGCGGTCCCCAATACGCGCGGCAGCCATTGCGACGATAAGCTAACACGAATTCAGGCGCCTGAGGGCGTCACTTTCCGCCGACATACAGCGCGCGCGGTCGCAGCAAGTAGCCTGCGGCGCGTTGCTCGAGCGCATGAGCCACCCAGCCTGCGCAGCGGCCAACGGCAAAAATACTACCGGCGCTTCCCGGCGGCAGTTCGAGACAGTGGCAAAGCGTGACCAGGCCAGCGTCCAGGGTCGGTGCCGGGTGCCCACCCCGCGCCATCGCGTCGAGCAAGGCGAACGCGATTTTCGCCGGCTCATTGCGGGCACCATGGGCTTTGGCCAATTCGACCAACAACCGCGCGCGCGGGTCACCGTTTGGATAAAGCGGGTGACCAAAGCCTGGTATCTGTTCGCCGCGCCCGAGCCACTCATGCACTGTGCGCGCGGCGCGCCCCTTGCTCTCGATGCTCGCGATCAACGCTTCGACTCGAGCGCACATGCCGCCATGCGCGCTGCCGCTCAAGGTGTTCACGGCTGCGCCCAAACAAGCATAGAGATCGGCGCCCGCAGACGCCGCTACCCGAGCCGCGAAAGCCGAAGCATTGAGTTCATGCTCCGCGCACAACACGAGCGCGCTATCCACATTGCTGAGCAGCTCTGGTTTTTGTGGTACGCGCAGCGCGACGAGTAGCGTACCAGCAACTCGAACAGCGGCGGGTCGACGTGGGGCGCGCGAGCCTGCAGCTTGCGCCAGACGATGAAAAAGTGTGCGAGCCCGCGCAAATTCCGCCGCATCGCTCGCGTTGTGCCGATCGCGATCCGTCAGCGCCAACGAAGCGAGCATCAGCGCCATCTTCGGCAGCGAAGCGCGCCCCGCAAAGAGTGGCCAAAGCTGCGCTGGGTCGTGGTGCAAACGTGCGGCAGGGCCGGCAACCTCCGGCAAAGTGCCTGTCCAGAGCAACTCAGCCACGCGCTCGAAGCTCACTCCTTGACGACATAGCTCGGCCGCGGATTGCCCGCGGTAGCGTGGCCCGTCCGGGCCCACATCCGAAATACTCGTCTCGAGCACCGGCTCACCGAAACGCAGTGCCCCTGCGGCGACTGCGCCGTGCCCTGAACGCGCGTCGTGGCGCTTGCGGAGTCGCTCGACGTCGTCCCTAGAGTACAGACGCGCGTGTGGTCGCTCTCCCGGTAAGCTCGTAATCAGTCCGCGGCTTGCATACGCATAGAGCGTCGCCAGTTTGACCCCTAGGCGCTCGCTCGCCTGTCTCGAACTCAACCAGACGGCTTCGCGATTCGCCACGAGTCCAGCATGCCGTCTCGATGCTGATTGTCGAACGTGGATTGTCGAATCAACATTGATCGACGGTGAGCTGCGGCGCACGGTAGAGGCCGTCAGCGCACCCTGAATCAGCTGCGCTCAGAAAGGATTCATCATGAGTCTCGCAGAGTTACCTATTGGAGATCGCCCGTCCGTCAAGGCTTCGGGTCTGGAAGGCGTGGAGGTGGCCGATACACGGCTGAGTCACGTGGACGGGGAGCGCGGAGAGCTCCTGATCGCAGGAAAGCGCGCCGAGGATCTGGCCTTGGAAGATCCGGGGCACTTCGAAACGGTGGTCGGGCGCTTGCTCGACCTTGCGGGCGATGCGCAGCCGCGCGTTCGTGAACGAATGGCGGAGGCGCGCTCGTCGGCGTTTGCGCGGATCTCGCAATGGGCTGCCGCGCTCACTTTGCCGGACGCGATGGACGCCCTGCTCGCGGCGACGGCGCAGGGCTCTGCCGCGAGCGAGCCGCTGGAGGTGCTCGGTGCGCTGCCCGTGTACGTGGCAGCCGCTGCGCGCGGGCGAGCTGAGCAATCGCCGATCGCTCCAGACGCGAGCCGCGCTTCAGCCGCGGACTTCATGAGCATGCTCGGGCTTCCGGAAAATCCGGCGCGCGCACGCGCCCTGGATGCGTACTGGGTGACAGTCTCGGATCACGGTTTGAATGCGTCGACCTTTGCAGCGCGCGTCGTTGCTTCGACCGGCTCGGACGTGATGCCGTGCATCGTCGCGGGCCTCGGCGCGCTCAAAGGTCCGCTTCACGGTGGCGCCCCTGGTCCGGTGCTGGACATGCTCGACGCGACGACTCACATCGAGCCGCGGCTCTGGCTCGAACGCGAGCTCGCCGCAGGACGTCGCATCATGGGCATGGGCCATCGTATTTACCGCGTCCGCGATCCCCGGGCTTTCGTTTTCGAGCGCGCGCTCGCGCGATTGGCCCGAGAAGATCGCGAGGCATCGGCGATCGGCGCACGACTTGCGCACGCCCGCCGCGTCGAACACGAAGCGCAAGCGATACTCAGCGAACGTCATCCCGATCGCCCGCTGTGTGCCAACGTCGAATTCTACACCGCGCTCTTGCTCGAAGCCGTCGGGATCCCGCGTGACCTCTTCACCGCGACGTTCGCGATCGGCCGCTGCGCGGGCTGGGTCGCCCACGTCACCGAACAGCGCCGCACCGGGCGTTTGATCCGCCCCGCGGCGCGCTATGTCGGACCGTTGCCGGACTGACGAACCTGCTCGCGTTTGCCTGCCATCAGTTGCCTGAGCCACTCGACTCAGTCGATGACGCGCCCGGAACGTGGCCTTCGAAACGTACTACTGCATGCACGTGATAACAGCCGGGCAAGTCGTGATCTCGGTTGAAGCCAATGTCGTGGCTGACAACGTTGATGTGTGCGGCAGCGATGGCCTCGAAGGTCAGCGGGCGCGCGCACGGGGGGCGGTCACTCGGGTGAAAACCATCGGAGCCGAACAAATCGAACTGGAGCTGCTCGGGCTCTTGATTCGGGAACGCCGCTTGCCACAATTTTAGCAGCGGAATCGACGCAGCGCCGTGCGCGAGCTCGGCGAGTGCGATGTCGACATGCCGGTCTTGAAAGACGACGCTGACTGCCGGTCAGACGGGCGGCAAGTGCAATTCGTGATGGTGATGATGATTGGCGGACGGCGCTCGTGTGGGCGCGGAATGAGGCTGCTTTGCACAATTGGCTAATACGGTTGCGCAGGCAAAAAGCAGCGGGCCACAACTGGAACGAACGTTCGGCATGTTCGACGATGGTCCAACACCCTGCCCCTCATGGCAAACGAACTCCAGTGTGGCGGATCGCCCTTGCGCAAATCGCCTTAGCTTGCTCTCAATGAGCGAATGTTGAAATCGGCGGAATTGGGGCGCACGCTCAGCAAGGACGACTATGAGGCGGCGCTCGGGGAGTTGCGTGCTTCACTGCTCAAGGCGCAGATCGAGGTCGAACAAGCGAAGGTTCCCGTGGTCGTCTTGCTCAACGGTGCCGATGGTGCAGGTAAGGCCGAGACGCTCAATCTGCTCAACGAATGGTTCGATGCGCGTTATCTGACCACCGAAGCCTATGACGTGCCGACCGAAGCTGAACGCGCGCGGCCAGAGTATTGGCGGTACTGGATGACTCTGCCGAAAGCGGGGCAAATTGGCTTGTTCCTCGGCTCTTGGTACACCCCGGCGATTCTCGAACGGGTGATGAATGGCGGTAAGCCGCGCGCGTTCGAGCAAGCGCTCACGCGGATCAACGCGTTCGAGCGTACGCTCGCTGATAGCGGCGTTCTGTTCATCAAGCTTTGGTTTCACGTCGGTAAGAAGGAGCAGAAACGCCGCTTGAAAGCCGAAGAACAAGCGAAAAATACGCGGTTGCTCGTCTCCAAGAGCAATTGGCAGCACCACGAGCACTATGACGAATTCATCTCGGTCACCGAGCAAGCCTTGCTCGATACGAGCACCGGGCACGCGCCATGGACGGTAATCGAGTCTGGTGACGACCGTTATCGGAACATGACCGCCGGGAGGACTATTCTCGAGCGGATTCGGCATCGCTTGGCAACCCAGCGAACATCGGAGCCGCCTCAGGCGGAGCCAGAAATCACCGATCCGGTCACACTCTTGGATCGCCTGGATTTGTCGCTGAAACTCGAGAAACCGGTGTACGAAAAGCGCATGGCCGAGCTGCAGGGGGCTCTCGGAGCACTAGCGCGCAAGTTGAAGAAGCGCGAGCGGAGCGCGATCTTCTTGTTCGAAGGGGCGGATGCTGCCGGTAAGGGAGGCGCGATTCGCCGGCTGGTTTGGGCGTTGGATGCGCGCCAATACCGGATTATCCCCATCTCTGCGCCGACGGAAGAAGAGCGAGCACATCATTACCTCTGGCGCTTCTTTCGCCAATTACCGCGCCGCGGGCGGATCACGATTTACGATCGCAGCTGGTACGGTCGAGTACTCGTCGAACGTGTCGAAGGTTTCACGAGTGAAGAAAACTTCAGGCGCGCGTACAAAGAGATCAACGACTTCGAACACGAACTTACGCGCGATGGCATCGTGCTCGTCAAGTTCTGGCTGCAGATCAGTCCGGCGGAGCAGCTGAGGCGCTTCCAAGACCGCGAGCGTGAACCTTGGAAGCAACACAAGATCACCGCCGAGGACTATCGCAATCGACGCAAGACTCACCAGTATGAGGCCGCGGCGGCGGAGATGATTGCACGCAACAGTACCGAGTATGCGCCCTTCACATTGGTGGAAGCCGAAGATAAGCACTACGCGCGCGTGAAAGTGCTGGAAACCGTGTGCGAGAGCTTAGAGCGCGCGCTCTGAGCAGCAGCGCCGTTTCCAGCTGCAGCGCGCGGCAACACTGCGCACGAGAGGGGTGCGATGCTGGACCGCGATCGCCCCCTCTCAGTCATTGCTTGGGGCGCAGCCCTTGCTCGTCCCGATCTCAATCAGATTACGGTTCTGTCATGAAGCGTCGCGATCGCCTGCGCGCGGATCGCGTCGTCTTTCAGTCGATCGGCAGTCGATCCGGCGCCTCGTTCGGGAGCTCGGGGGAATCGGGCGTGGGTTCGACTGGCGGATGGGGCAGTGGCGGATCTTCGATCGGCGGCCGCGGTACCGGCGTGTTGCGTTCGATCTCTTCCGCGTAATGGGGGAACCAGGTGGGCATGCGTGGGTGTAGAGCAACAAGCGTTCCCAGCTCGCGCGAGACCGCTGGTTGTTGTGATCCTGCACATTTATAGCTGGTTTGGGTCGCGCTGGAGGAGCGCGTAGGCCACAGTGGGCAGAGCGGCGAGGCGCGGCGCCGCACATGCATCAATCACGCCTCGGCCAGGCCAATTGCGGCGCGCCATTCCGGTGTTGGCAGGATGAGCTTGCGGGTGCGCGTGTCCCACTGCGCGATCACGAATTTCCCCTCGCAGCAGATCTGCTCGTCATCGTCGATCAGTTGCTGCGTCATGCGGCCGATTTTTCCCTCGTAGCTTTCGACGAAACTGCGAACGAGCATGTGCTGACGATTTTTGATTTCCCTCAAAAAGCGCAAGGTGAGCTCCAAAATCACCGGCCCCGTACCGGACGACTGAACATACTCGAGCCCAAAGCCGTTATCGGTGATCAAATCCCAGCGTGCTTGCTCGAAGATTTCCAAGTATCGTGCGTTGTTGACGTGCCCAAAGGTATCGAGGTGTCCCTCGCGGATCACGATCGACTGTTCGAAGACGCGGTTGCCCATGTTGGGAATTTGGGGCCCTCCGCGTTTTTCGCCAAGCGGGCGCGGAATAAACTCACGAGAACCCTGTTAGCCTGCGGTCGGCCGCGTAACCTTTCTGAAGCCAGAGTCGCCCTCACATGAACACGATGCTCGCAGCCAGTGACCCGCCCACCAAGTCGCTGAAAGTTCTGGTCGTCGAGGACAATCCCAAAGTGGCTCGCTTTCTACGCCGGCTGCTGACGGATGAAGGACTGGTCGCCGACGCCTGCGCGGACGGTGACGAGGCGGTCCGACAAGTTCGGAATGGCGTTTACGATCTAGTGCTCCTCGACTGGATGCTACCTGGGCAAGATGGGCTTTCGGTCTGTCGCGAGCTGAGACGCACGGGCTCCAGTGTGCCAGTGTTGATGCTCACCGCGCGCGGTGAAGTGCGTGAGCGCGTGCTCGGTTTGAATTCGGGCGCTGATGATTATTTGGTCAAGCCGTTCGAGGTCGAAGAGTTGGTGGCGCGCATTCACGCCTTGCTGCGGCGCACGCAGGGCGCCCGCCGCGTCAACCTGAGCGGCATGGAGATCGACTTGGAGCGGCGCTGCGTCGTGATTGACGGCGTTCAAGTTTCGATCACCGGCCGCGAGCTCGATTTGCTGCTGCACCTGGCCAACCGCGTGAATGAAGTGGTCACGCGCGCTGAGCTGCTCGCGCGCATTTGGCAAATGCCCTTCGATCCGGGCTCCAACGTCGTCGACGTACAAGTGCGCCGCCTGCGTGAAAAGCTCGGCACGCGCGCGTGGATGGTCGAAACCGTGCGCGGCGTGGGCTATCGATTGCGGAGTGATGCTCCGTGAGATTTCGCGAGCGGCTCGTGCTCGCCGCGTCGCTCACGAGTCTGATTGGGTTGGGGGCGGGCTTCAGCTTCGTCTACGAAAAGGTGTGCACCGAACACTTGCACGAGATCGATGTCGTGCTCGGCGTCGAGAGCCGTGAGGAAGCGGACGAAATTGCGCGCAACCAAGGCGCACGCGAGCTTCCGGACGATCCCGATTTGAAAGCGACGAACATCGGGCCCTTGCGCAAGTACGCAGTGCTGTACGACGGCGAGGGCAAGGTGCTCGCGCGCTCCGCTTTGGTCGGCTCGCGCGCGCCCGAGCTGAAGACGCTGGACCTGAATTCGTCCAAGCCCTTCGATCGCTCGATTGCCCAAACCCACGTGCGGGCGGTGCTGTTGCCCGTCCCGGGTCGTCCCGGCGAGCAGCTGTTGTTCGGCGTTTCACGCGATCCGCTGGACTCGGACGCGGCCCTTTTGGCGCGCGTGATGAGCATCACCTTCGTCGGTGTGGTCGTTTGGATCGTGCTCATGACTTGGTGGGTGACCACGCGCATGACTCGTGAACACGAGGCGATTGCCGTCGTTGCTCGGCGCGTTGCGGCGGGAGATCTCAGCGCGCGGGTGGGCGGTGGTGTGCCACACGAAGACATCGCGCGGCTCGGCAGGGACGTCGATTCGATGATCGAGCAGCTTTCTGCGTTGGTAGCTTCGCAGCAGAAGTTCGTTTCCTACGCCGCGCACGAGCTGCGTTCGCCGCTCACTGCGGCTTATGGTGAATTGTCCAATGCCCTTCGCAAAGAGCGGAGCGCCGCGGACTACAAGGAAGCGATCGAGTGCGCGCTGGAAGCGACGCAGCACATGAGGACTTTGACCGAAGATCTACTGGTGCTCGCGCGCAGTGGGGCAGGGCCGAGCGCCGGAGCGTATGGCAGCGCGTCGCTGGCGAACGTGACCCGCGTCGCGATCGCGCAGCTCGCGGGCACGTTCGAAGCTCGTGGCGTCCGTGTCGAGCTGGAGGGTGACGCGCGCATCGACACTCGAAACGAGCGCGATTTGCAGCGTCTGGTTGTCAACTTGCTCGACAACGCGGTCAAGCATTCGCCGCGCGGGGGCGTGGTGACGGTGCGCGCCGAGAGCAAAGGCGAGGTCGAGCTTTCCGTTCAAGATCAGGGTCCCGGCGTGCCCGCGGATGACGCGCCGCGTATTTTTGAGCCATTCTTTCGCGGCTCACGCGAAGCGAGTGAAGACGGCAGCGGGCTCGGCTTGGCCATCGTTCGCGCGATTGCGCGCGCTCACAACGGCGACATCCGTTTGGAGCCGAGCGTCGAATCGGGCTGCGGCGCGCGCTTTACCGTGCGGTTTTCACCCGCATCCTCGGCGTGAGTGGTGAAGAGTTCCGACTCGTAGCCAGCTCTCGGAGCTCATTCTGCCGGAACTGCGAGCGCTGTTTCGACCTCTTTGGCCTCCTTTTCCTTCAAAGCGAGCGACAGAATTGCCGGGAATACCAGGGAGGTGAGCAGCGTGCTCACGGCGACACCGACCACGACCACCGTCGCCAGTGGGCGCTGCACTTCGGAGCCTGCGCCGTTGGACATCGCCATTGGCAGGAAGCCGAGGGCCGCGACTGCGCCTGTCGTGAGGACGGCGCGCAGCGCGTGGACTGCACCTTCGCGAATGGCTTTGGGCAGTGGCTTCCCCGCGGCCAACGCGCGGTCGACTTCGGTCGTGATCACCACGCCGTTCAACACCGAGATGCCACCGAGGGCGATGAAGCCGACCGCGGCGGGCAAACTGAACGGCAGCTCGCGCGCCAACAGACCGATGATGCCGCCCATGCTCGCGAGCGGCGCGAGCGTGAACACGGCGAACGCTCGTCGTGCGCTCTGAAAGATGCCGAATAGCATGCCGATGATGATGGCAATCACTGCGGGTACGACGACCGCGAGTCGCTTGGAAGCGCGTTCGAAATTCTCGAACTGGCCACCCCACTCGATGCGGTAGCCCGTGGCGAGCTGGACTTCGCGCCCGACCACTGCCTTCGCCTCTTCCACCCAGGAAACGAGATCGCGGCCACGCAAGTTGGCGTCGATGCGAATCAGGCGCTCGCGGTTTTGCCGCTTGACCACGGAGGGCCCATCCTCTTCGCGAATGCGCGTGACTTCCGACAACGGGATGGAACGACCGAGCCCGCCTTTGACGAACAGCCGCGCGATACCCTCTGGTGTCGGCGTCTGTGGCGCGTTGAACACGCGCAACTCGAAGCGCCGATGCAAATCGTACACGTCACCGACGCGGAGGCCCTCCCGCGCGGCTTCGATCACTTGCAGCGTGTCTTCGGCGCGCACACCATAGCTTGCCATGCGGGCGCGATCGACCGAGATGGCGATCGCGGGCTGACCGAGGATGCGCTCGATCCGCAGATCACCGGTGCCGCGAATCTTTCCGACTTTGGCGCCGATCTCGTTCGAGAGGCGGACCAAGTCGTTCAAATCCGACCCGAACAACTTGATCGACACGTCGGCACGCGACCCGGAAATGAGTTGATTGGTCAAATCTTCGATGGGCTGGGAGACTGCGACGAACGTACCCGGGACTTGAGTTTCGACGGCATCCTTGAGCTTGACCGAGAGGTCGTCGAAGTCGTGCGCGGTCGTCCACTTCGAGATCGGCTCGAGCGGCACCAGGATGTCCGTGCTGTCGTAGCCGACGGCGTCGAGCGCGAGCTCCGCGCGGCCGGTCATCGCTAGGGCTCGCTTTACTTCCGGAAAGCCGCGCAGCACGCGTTCGGCCTCGAGATCGAGGCCGCGCGCTTGAGTCAAACCGATGCTGGGCGCGCGCCGGATCGCGACCACCAAATCGCCCTCGAAGATGCGCGGCACGAATTCGGCCCCCGCGCCCCCGAAAGCGTACATCGCGCCCACGGTTGCTAGCACCGACGCGCTCAGCACATAGGCGCGCTTTTGAATCATGAACTCGAGCACCGGGCGGTACCAACCGGTGAGCGCCTCGAGCCACTTCGGGCCATGCCCCTTCGGCGGCGGAACGAAGCTGACCAAAAGGGCCGGGAAAAACACCACGGTGTACACCAGCGCACCGAACAGCGCGCAGGCCATGGTCAGCGCCATCGGTCGGAACATCTTGCCCTCGACGCCTTCCAACGTCAGGAGTGGCAAGTATACCAGCATGATGATCGCGACCGAGAGCGCGACCGGCTTGACCACGCTGACAGCCACCGCTTCGTACTCTTTTGCGCGCGCATCCATGGCCAGCTTCTTGCCAGCCGTGAGCGCCAATGCCGCCTCCAAGACGACGATGGGGCCGTCGACCAAGAAGCCGAAGTCGATCGCTCCGAGTGACATCAAGTCACCCGTGACGCCGAATAGGTTCATGCCAATCAGCGCGATGGCCATCGAGACCGGGATACCGAGTGCGGCTACGAGAGCCCCGCGTATCGTCCCCAAGAACAACGCCAGCACGAGGGTGACGACGATGATGCCTTCGACCAGGTTCGCAGCCACCGTCGACAGGGTGCGCGACACGAAGTCAGCGCGGTCGTAGAGCACGTCGACCGTGACGCCGCTCGGCAACTCACGCTGAATTTGGGCCATCTTGGCCTTTACGCCATGTACGGTGTCGCGGCTGTTGGAGCCGACCAACATCATCACGATGCCGGTCACGACCTCGCCCTCACCATCCATGGTGACGACGCCATGGCGCAGGGCTTGCCCGACCTTGACTTGGGCCACGTGTCGGACGAGCACCGCCGTGCCGTCGGCGGCAGTGGTCAACACCACGTTCCCGATCTCGGTCTCGTCCACGAGCAAGCCGCTACCGCGGATCAACAGCGCTTCTTCACCGCGTTCTACGTAGCCGCCGCCTGCGCTGACGTGAGCTGCCTTGAGCGCATCGACCACATCGCCGACCCAGAGGCCGCGCGCCTTGAGCTGATCGTGATCGAGATGCACTTGAAACTGCTTCAGCTCGCCGCCGAAGGAATTGACCTCGATCACGCCTTCGACGGTGCGAAGCTTGGGAATGATCTCCCAATCGAGCATCGTGCGCAGCTGCATCGGTGAATGCAGCTTGCTGCGCAGCACGAAGCGGTAAATCGTGCCCAAGCCGGTCGAAACGGGCGCAAGCTCAGGGATGCTCACCATCGGCGGTAAATCGGACTGAACCAGCCGGATCCGCTCCAAGATCATCTGCCTGGCGAACCAAACGTCGGTTCCGTCCTTGAACACGATCGTGACCAGCGATAGCCCCGCTCGCGAGATGCTGCGGATCTCTTGGCTGCGCGGCACACCGTTGACGGCATTCTCGATCGGCGTGGTGACTGCGCGCTCGACCTCGGTCGGGGAGAGCCCGGCAGCTTGGGTAATGATATCGACCTGAACGCTCGATACGTCTGGCAGCGCGTCGATCGGGAGTCTGGCCAGCGCGAAGCCGCCGACGCCGAGCAGCACCACCAATAACGCGAGAATCAGTTTGCGGTAGCGGATCGAGGCGACGGCCAGTTTTGAAAGCATGAGCTCGAGGGACCGTAGAAGCTGGGCCCAACGCCAGCAACGCCACGCCCCTCGAATGACGAACTCGTCATGTTTCGTGTCATGTTGAGCTGAGCAGTGCCTGGATCCGCGCCGGATCGACACCATAGATCGCAGCTACGCGCTCGATTCGATCTCGTTCAGAGATTGTTTCTGCGCGTCGCACTGGCTCGTGCGGGTGATGTTCGATGATCCAAATTCCGAGTTGTCGTCGCACTTCGGCTTCTCGAACGCCTTCGATTACTTCGACGCCCGCCTCGCGCAAGATCGCGATCCCCTGACCATCGACGCGCGGGTGGGGGTCTCGCATCCCGATCACGACTCGAGCCACACCTCGCGCGGCGATGGAGCGCGAGCACGCGGGGGTCCGGCCATGGAACGAGCAAGGTTCGAGAGTGGAATACAGAGTCGCTCCGACGACGCTGTGCCCGCGCGCCTCTGCGTCGCGCGCCGCGGCGATCTCCGCGTGGTCCTCACCCGGACCCTGGGTGTGCCCCCGTCCAATCAATGCGCCGCTCGGGCTCACGATGACGCAGCCGACCCAAGGGTTATCGCCGGTCGTGCCTCGCGCGAGCTCCGCTTCTTCGATCGCGAGCCGCATCCAAGGCTCGAAGTCGTTGTCCATCGACCGATACTAGCTCAGCGGAAGTGAGGTTCGATATGCTCGTCGAGCAAAGAAGCCGTCGGAGATTGCGCGTTCACGCCCGCTGTTCTGCAAAAAGTCCCGCCTTTTTGGGGGGAGTTGGCGGGGGTCGTCAACGCCCCTACGATGGCCGTTGAACCGATGACGCGATTCTTTCTTCCAGTGGTCCCGGCTGCGCTCCTGCTCCTCAGCTCGACGGCGGCCGTAGCGCAAACAGATCTCGAACGGGCGACCGCACGCGACGCCGCGAACAGCGGGCGCGCGGCGTTCGAAGCCGGGCAATTCGAGAAAGCCATCGACCAATTCACGCGCGCGGAGCAGCTAGTGCATGCTCCGCCGCATCTCTTGTACCTGGCGCGCGCTCAAGCAAAGCTCGGAAAGTTAGTGGCCGCGCACGAAACGTATCTGAAGATCACACGCGAGACCTTGAAGCCGAACGCGCCGAAGGCATTCAATGACGCGCAGACATTCGCCGAGCAAGAGCTGCCAGCCGTCGATGCTCGGCTCCCGTACGTGACGGTGACGCTGCAGGGGGCACCGTCGGAAGGCGTGAGCGTCGACATGGACGGTACGATCTTACCGACGGCGATGATCGGCATCCCGCTCCCTACGGATCCCGGCCGACACACCTTCAAGGCCACCGGGGCTGCCACTGGTGAGCCGGTCACCGTGACGGTCGCTGAGGCGGCCAAGCAAACCGTCGTGTTGAAGGTAAAGCCCGTCGCAGTGGCAGCTCCGGTCGCCAGCGGCGCGCCCGTCGCGGCCAGCGCGGCCACCACGAGCGAGCCACTCGCGGACAATCAAGTTCAACACGGCTCGGGTCTGCGCATCGCCTCTTACGTATCGTTTGGTGTCGGCGCAGTCGGCTTGGGTATGGGCACTTACTTCCTACTCAAAGCCAAGAGCACGGACAAAGATGCGGGTGAGTTGTTCGATAATTGCGTGGCCATGTCTGCCACGGGCGACTGCGGTTCGCTTCGCGACGAATACGAGCAGAAGAACAGTGACGCGAACAGCCAGCGCACCGCTGGTGTCACTTCGATGATCGTGGGCGGCGTGGGCGTTGCCGCGGGCGTTACCTTTTTGATCCTCGACCTCAGCCAGTCTTCTTCGAAATCGGCAAAGCACTCGACGCCGCACGTAACACCCGTCTTCGGCCTCAACTCCGTGGGCTTGGTGGGCGCGTTCTGAACCACGCACGGAGGAAAGAAACATGCATTTGCTTCACGCTCGCGCCGCTTTCGCGCTCTTGGCAGGTTCCTTTGCAATAGCGACCGCCTGCGGTTCCGATCGAAAGTTCCCGAGCCGCGAAGGAGGCGGCGCGGAGGGCGGTGAAGCAGGCGATAGCGAGGCGACTGCCGGCAACGCGAATCACGCAGGCAGTGGTGGTGCGAGCCACGCGGGCGCAGCGAACGGCGGGGAAGGAAACATGGGCGGCTCCGCTGACCAGGCAGGCGCGGGCGGCGAGGCGGGTACGGGCGCGACCAACGGTGAAGGCGGCGCGAGCGGAGAGCCTGGGATCCCGGCGTGCGGTTCACCCGCACAACCCTGTTGTGCGAGTGACATGTGCGTCGCAAACGCCGCATGTACGACGGGCTCGTGCGCGTGCGCCACGAACTACACCGCGTGCACCGACGCCTGCGTCGATCTGAAGGGTGATGCGAGGAATTGCGGCGCGTGCGGACACAGCTGTTTGGGCGGCACCTGCGACCTCGGCAGCTGTCAACCGAAGACTATTGCCACCGGCCAATCGCGTTTGACGCGCATGGCGACCGACGGCACGTACCTGTATTGGTCCGGCGCGCTCACCGGTACGGCCGACTATTACGTTTCTCGCGCCCGTGTCGATGGCACGGGGACGGTGAAGGTGATCGCCTCGGGCGAGCAGGGCGCCGGTGCGCTAGCAGTGACCTCGGACAAGGTGTACTGGCTCGCCAAAGGCCAGCTTCGTTCATGCGATATGCCCGATTGCACCACGGGCGCACAGAACGCCGCGACCGCGACCAGCAACGGAGTCAGCGGTGATATTCTGTACGAGCCTGGAAAGAAGGCGCTCTATTGGTCACGCGGCGCCACCTACAATACGAAAGACGGCACGTTGTACCGACTCGCTTCGGGGTCGACGACGCCGACGGTCATCGGCACGAACCCGTCGAACCCAGGCGCACTCGTCAGTGACTCAGGCAACGTGTACTGGATCAACTCCTCCACGTACACGACCGACAACTTGAACGCGGATGGCGGCTTGTGGCGCGTTCGAACGAGCGACGACACGACGACTCAGCTTGCGTCATCGATGAAGGGCGACATCTCTTATTTGGCGATCGGCGGCTCAGGGCTATTTTTCGCTGGCAACATCCAGATCACGGGGAGCAGTCCGGTCATGTTTACGGGTGCAATCCTGCGAGCACCGCTGCCAAACGGTTTTGGCACCGGCCCACAACCGAAGTTCGCCGACGCCAAGAACGTGCGCGGCATGGAAGCGGACGACAAATACCTGTACTTCGCGGACGAATCCGGATCACAAGGCACCATTTCGCGCTGCCCGATCGCCGCGTGCCCAACTCCAGAAACGATTGTTCCCGGCCTCTACCAGCCGAATCTCGGCGCTCAGGACGCGACGTCAATCTACTTCGCTGCGAGCAGCTCATCCGCGACCACGACGTTCACGATTCAGCGCTTGGCCAAATAGGGCTGCCCCCTCGCTGCTCGTCGCAGCGCGGCGTTGGCACCCGTCGGTGCTCGCTCGCTCCGCGAGCTCCGCGCCGCCGACCTCCCCCAAAGCCGTGCTCGCGCGCGCCCTCGCCGCGCGTTGTCCAACTACCTTTGAGTAGTAGGTGCGCGCTCCGCGCGGCTGGGGGAGGTAGTCGCGGGCGATCGGCGTGGGAGACGGAACCCAGGCGGCGGTGCCCCAACCATCGTCAAGGGCTCAAGCGACCCGGGATCAGGGTTCGAAAAGGCACAGATTCCGTCCCGAACGAACCGGTGAGGGCTTCGAATCGCCAAGACGGGGGTCATAGACCCCAAAATGGTGGTTCAAACCACCTCCGACCGGGTCATGGACCCCTTCAAAAGTGGTTCGAACCACTTCCAAGGGGGTTGGGTACCCCCTCGGAGGTGGTATTTGGTCAGCCGGTCAATTGCAGTGTTGCTGAACGAACCCGTCGCGCGAACCGCGCGCAAATCGCAGGCGATCTTTGCGCGGGCTGTCGCCTCAAGGCGCGTGTTTTGGGGGAGGTCGGCGGCGCAGGCGCCGCCTCGGAGAGAAGGCGGCGAGCACCGCGGATGCCAGCGACTGGCTTCGTTGAACGGTGAGGCAACACCAAGTCCGACGAACGCCGATTCACGGCTTGAGCACTCAGCGTCACAGGAGAGGGGATTTCCTTGCGGAGCTGCCTTTGTTGGTCGGCAGCGCGAAGCGGGCGAGCACCGATGCGACGGGGCGCCGCGTTGGCGCTGAAGTACTGGGGTTCGAATTCCGTGACCGGCGTCGTTCAAGATCCAATCGTTGAGCGACGTGCTTGATCAGTCTTCAGGTCCCTGCAGAGATCGCCTTGCGGATTGAGGAGAAGCGAGTCGTGTGATGCAGGAACGTTTGCGGGCGTGTCCTATTTTCAGATCCAGTTTCATCTACACGAATCCTTGCTACTTGCGTGACCGTTTCTTGGCTGCTCTCTTTGTGAGACGGCGTGTGGCGGTCCCCTGTCGGGCTTTGGCTGATCTAGGTTTCGAGTCGACAGTAGTGGTAGAGCGCGCCGGCTTGTCACTCATCCTACGACCTGGACGCCGCGAATCGCCGATCTCCCAACGCCGGACAACGTCCACTCCAAGCGTCTCGTCAACGACGCACAAAGACTACCTCCCCCTGCCGTACCCCTGCGGGTATCGCGAAGCGCGTCGCGCAGCCCGAAGGGCGAGCACGGCTTTGGGGGAGGTCGGCGCCCCGCAGACGCCCGAAGGGCGGCGAGGAGCGACGGGTGCCAACGCCTCACTACGACTAACAGCGAGGGGGCAGGAGCGGAGAGAAAGGGATTCGAACCCTTGGTACCCTTGCGGGTACGCCTGATTTCGAATCAGGTACCTTCGGCCACTCGGTCATCTCTCCGCCGCGGAATATGACCGCCGGAACGCTCACTGTCAACGCTTGTGCGTGGGGGGAGTGACGAAAGTGAATCGCGCATAAATCCCGGGAAACTGTGGATTTTCGAGCAGGCTGACTACTCGAGCGGTCGGGCCGCAGAGCCAATTGCGCGTTCTTGGATCACACGCGATAGTCGCGGCCATGCGCGTTCTGGGTCCTTGGTCGTTGCTGCTCGTGGCGAGCTTCACGTCGGGCCTCGCGGGGGCGGAGCCGGCCGCTCCCTCAGCGGGTACCACGCCCTCAGCGCCGACTGCGCCACCGGAACCCGCGCCGCCCGCGCCGCCTTCCCCTCCGGCTCCTGCCCCGGTCGCGCCGGAAGTTGCACCTCCGCCAGCACAAGGCGCCGGCGAAGTGAGCACGACGAGTACGACGGAAGTCGGGACGGGCACGGTTGCAACACCAGCGAGCTCTGGTACCGCACCCGCTCAGGTTCGCGCAGAAGAGACGAAACCGGTTGGCTCGACTCCCGCCGCCAAAGAAGAGGCGCGTCCGGATTTCACGCGCGACTTCGGCGCAGTACCGCTCACGCTCGAGGCGCGCTTTGGTTTCAACGCGCGGCTCGGCTCGAGTTTCGACGACGCGGCGGACGAAGAGCATTGGGCGCCGAGCTACGCGTTTGCTTCGTACATCGCCTGGCGGCCCGAATTTGCATTGGGCTTGGAGCTCGATCACAGTGGGCTTGGTCGAGTGCGTGCACTGACGGGTCAAACTTCGGTCGACAACGAGTACAGCGCGACGGGTGCTTGGCTCGGCGCGCGCGTGTTCCCAGTTCGCACCAAAAGACTCGATTTCTTCGTGAATTTGAGGGTTGGCATGGTTTGGCAGCACGTCGATGCGCTCGGTACGCGCAGCGACAGCATGAGCATCACGCAGCCTGCACCGAGCTACTCTTGCGCGGAATGGGACGGACCGGGCCTTGGTCTCGGTGGTGCGCTCGGGCTCGCGTATCGCGTCGGTCGTCACTTTTCGTTCGTGACTCGCTTGGAGTTGAATGGCGAGCGATTGAGCGGTGACTCACTCGGCTCGTGCGCCGACGGTATTGGCTCTGTCGCCACTTTGGGCGGCAGCGTAGGGCTCGCGTACGAGTTCGAGACCGCGCCTAAGTGAACGCCACGGCCCGGCTCGCAGGGGGCCTATGCCTGCTTTTGGTCGTTGCTGCGCGTCCGGCGAGCGCCGCGATTAGCGCGCAAATTCCACCCGAATGTGGCTCGCTCTCGGACTTCGAAGCGGAGCTCGAGCAGCGTCTCGCCAATGTCAGCGCGGCCGAAACGACGCGCGTGACGTTGACGGCAGAAGAGGCGGGCTACCACTTGGTGGTCGAAGCAGGCAATCAACGTCGAGAGTTGCACGACGCGAGCTGTCAGGAGTTGTTGCACGCGGCTGTCGTGGTCGCGCTTGCGTTGCTCGAGCCCAAGCGTGAGGAAGCCCCGCCACCTGCACCTGAGCCGGAACCGGTGCGACCAGCGCCCGTTGCGGCGCCGCCGGCAAAGGAGTCTCCGACGCGCGCGCGTCCAAAGGTTGCGCTCGGTGCGGGCGCTGGCGTTCATTGGGGGATGCTGCCGAAAGCGACGCTGATGCTCGATGTCGACGCGCAGCTCAAATGGACTCACTTCGGCGTCGCCGCTGATTTTCGTTATCTGCTGCCCGCGGAGACTCGCGACGAGAATGGCAAGGGCGCGCGCATCGGAGCGCTCGGTGCGTCCGTTGCCGCCTTGTATGAGCCGCTGAAGGTTCTACAAATGCGCCTCGGGCTTTCAACCTACCGGCTATCCGGTTCCGGTCTCGGCAGCACCGAGACCGGTGATGGGGGCACCTGGGAAGTGTCGCCGACCCTGGGGGCCGCGCTGGTCCCATTTCAACGGGCACCCTTTTGGACCTGCGTAGGGCTTGAAGGGCAGCTCAACCTGCTCCGGCCCACCTTCGAAATCCTGAGTTATCACGAGGTGTTCCAGGTTCCACTCTTCAGCGGCTCGGCGCTCGTTCACGCCGGCGTCGTTTTCTAAGACGGATTTGCCCGCTTGCCGGGATAAACCATCATGAACGCTGGAGCCCTGGGTCGTCGCGCCGTGACGCGACAGCTTCCCTCGGCGGAGCCTCAGGCCCCTGTGCTCGATCTAGCGACCGTTTACGAAGCGTATTTTCGCTACGTTTGGCGCTGCCTGCGCAGCCTCGGCGTGCGTGATTCGCAACTCGAAGACGCCTTACAGGACGTCTTCATGGTCGTGCAACGGCGGCTGCCGGAGTTCGACGGTCGCGCGGCGGTTCGCACTTGGCTCTACGCAATTGCGCTGCGCGTCGCGCGCAAATATCGCGAACGCGCGCGGCGCGAACCCGCGTCGCTCGAAGCCGCGCGCGAGGGCGATCCGGAACTGTCGGCGGTGCACGAGGCAAGCGGAGATCGCGAACACGAGAGTGAGCGCTTGGTGCTCGCGCGCCGCGCGCTGTCCGCGCTCGACGACGACAAGCGCGAGATCTTCGTGTTGGCACGCGTCGAGCAGATGTCTGCGCCGGAGATCGCAAGTGTGCTGCGCATCCCACTCAATACGGTTTACTCGCGGCTGCGCGCCGCGCGTCTCGCGTTCGAGGCTGAAATCGCCCGACTGCGCGGGAGTCCCAGGAGCACACCATGAACTTTCCCGATGATGATGATTCGGTTTTCGAGCAAGCGCTGCGCGCCGATTTACCGAGCATGGCCGAGCAAAATCGCTTGCGCCAACGGCTCTTGGCCGCAGGCGTCGCGGCCGGTACTGCGCTCGGCAGCACGAACGTCGCGGCTGCGACGCAAACGAGCTTTGGTGCGACCGCGCTGTCGAAACTCAGTGCGCTCTCCTGGCCGGCAAAGCTCGGCTTGAGCGCGGTGCTTGCCGCACCCGTTGCTGCAGTGCCGCTGGTTTATACGCCGGTGCGAGCGGCCGAGTTGGTCAGCCAAGTGCAAACCAGTGCAGCGGCAGTCCACGCGCGATCGGCGGCAGAGTCGTTGTCGCGGGCTCAGTTGTTGCCGCAGGCCGCGTCGCTCTCGCCGAGCGCAGCGCCCACAGCGGTTCCGCAGGCGAAGGTTGAGCCCGGGGCCGCGCCGCAGGCGAACCTCGCGCTGCGCGCGGCAACGCCGAGCGCGAGCGATCTGCCGCCGCCCGCAATGCCAACGTCGAGCTCGGTGGTCGACACGCGTGCCGCAAGCGCAGAGCCCGCCGTCGCAGCGTTCGATTCGAGCGCCAGTGACGAGCCGACCGCGCGCAACGGGAGCACGCTCGCCGCCGAAACTCAGTTGCTCGATCGCGCGTTCGCCGCGCTGGCCGCCGGTGAACGCAACACCGCGTCGGCGCTGGTGAATGAACACGCACGAAGATTTCCAAACGGCCTATTGCGCCAAGAACGCGAACGAGCCCGCGAAAGGCTCGCCACAGATCCAAAGGGGGAGTGAGGGAACTGCCATGTCGAACAGCGATCAATCATCCAACCAAACTCAAAACCGTCCCTGGGCCGCGCTCTGGTCCGTGTTCTTGCTCGCGCCCCTGGCAATGGCACCCAAAGGCTGCGATGCCGTGGTCATTGGCGACCAGTGTCCGGACGAAATGTCGTGTACGGCGGGCAGCGCCGGCGGCGAGCCCGTCGCGAACGCGGGCGCTGCGGGTAAGCCCACTGGTTCGGGGGGCTCAGCGGGTAAGCCGACGACGGGCGCCGGTGGCGCCGGCGGAGACAACATCTGCGGCGGTCAGCTCAACCGCGGCTGCGCCCCGAGCGAGTATTGCCTGTACGACGTGAAGACGGCCTGCGGCAGCGGCGACCAGAGCGGCGTGTGCACGCCGCGGCCACAAGCCTGTAACGATATCTATGCGCCCGTCTGCGGCTGCGACAGCAAGACGTACTCGAGTGAGTGTGAGGCCGCGGCCAGGGGCTTCTCGGTGCTGCACATGGGTGTTTGTGACGAGCCTTCGTCCGGTACGTCGTGCGGCGGCCTCAAGCCTTCAACGTGCGCCAAGAGTGAGTTTTGCAACTTTCCGATCGGGGCCATGTGCGGTGCAGCCGATCAGACGGGCACGTGCACGCGCATCCCGGATGCGTGCGATGCCGTTTACGATCCGGTGTGCGGTTGCGACAACGTGACGTACTCCAGCGCATGCACCGCGTCCGCCAAGGGCGTCTCGGTCGCCAAGGCCGGCGCGTGCGACACTCCGACTCCCGGAGCCACTTGTGGCGGACTCCTGGGCGCGAGCTGCCCCATGGGCCAGTTCTGTGATTTCCCGATCGAAACCAAGTGTGGATCCGGCGATCAAACCGGCACTTGCACCGCCATTCCCAATGGCTGCACCAAAGAGCTCAATCAGGTGTGCGGTTGTGATGGCAACACCTATGGCAATGCATGCGTCGCGGCCAGCGCGGGTGTCGCGGTCGCTGCGACTGGAGCCTGCGGTTCATCGGGCAAAAACTGCGGCGGAGATCTGCCGACCTCGTGCGCGACTGATGAATACTGCAATTACCCGCGCACCGCGAACTGTGGGCGAGCCGATGCTGGCGGCGTTTGCGTCAAAAAGCTCATGGGCGGCTGCCTAGCCAACTACGATCCCGTCTGCGGCTGCGACGGTAAGACTTACGGCAATGCGTGTGAAGCAGGCCTCGCTGGCGTCTCCATCGACACTGACGGCGCTTGCCCCTGAGTGAGCGCCAAGCGCGCTGGGCCGTCGTTCGAGGGCCCAGCGCCGCCCGTTTCTCCTCGACGTCTCGGGGGCCAACCTAGGGGGTGGGGCGATCCCAGGTTGGCCAACGCACCTCGCAGTTCGGCGCGCTGCCTCCTGGTGAGCTCGCAAGGTGCCGGAATCGAAAAACTCGAGTTCGCGCGAGCTGCGCTCAGTCTTGCTGCGCGTCCAACGGTTCTGAGCTTGCTTCCAGACCTTGGTTGCGAGTCACGAGCAACGCCGAAGGCCGTATGAGCCTTCGGCGCTACTCAGACACGCCTTGGGACCGCGAAAGGGCGGGAACACCGGGCGCCGCGGGTTGCGATGCCGGACCGCGATCGCCCCCCTCCTTCAAGTACTGCGGTAGTTGGGCGCTTCTTCGGTGATCATCACGTCGTGCACGTGGCTTTCGCGGAGCCCGTTGCCGGTGATGCGGATGAACTTGGAGTGGGTGCGCAAATCCGAGATCGTCTTCGAACCCGTGTAACCCATGCCAGCGCGGAGACCGCCGACGAGTTGCCCGATGATCGAGGCGAGTGAGCCGCGGTGTGGCACTCGGCCTTCGATGCCTTCGGGCACCAACTTTTCGTCTGCCGTGCCGCCTTGGCCGTAGCGATCTTTGCTGCCCTTTTTCATGGCACCGAGCGAACCCATGCCGCGGTACTGCTTGTAGCTGCGCCCTTGGTACAAGACGAGCTCACCGGGGGCTTCATCCGTACCCGCGAAGAGCGAGCCGATCATCACCGCGGAGGCGCCGGCTGCGATGGCTTTGGTCACGTCACCGGAGAATTTGATGCCGCCGTCGGCGATCACCGGAATGCCTTGGCGTTCGGCGACTTCGACGCAGTCGGCGATGGCGGTGACTTGCGGCACGCCGATGCCCGCGACGATGCGCGTGGTGCAAATGCTGCCCGGGCCGATGCCGACCTTGATCGCGTCCGCACCGGCTTCGATCAGCATTTTCGCGGCGTCCGCGGTGGCGATGTTGCCGGCGATGAGCTGGACGTTCGGGTGACGCTTCTTGGTGGCGCGCACGGCCTCGATTACGCCGATGTGATGGCCGTGCGCGGTGTCGAGCACCAGCACGTCCACGCCCGCTTCGACCAATGCGTCACTGCGCGCTTCGCGATCTGCGCCCGGGCCAATCGCAGCACCGACGCGCAGGCGGCTACGGTCATCCTTGATCGCGAGCGGATTGCGCTCGGCTTGCAGGAGATCCTTGATCGTGATTAGCCCCACGAGCTTGCCGTTGTCGACCACGAGCAGCTTTTCAATGCGGTGCTTGTGTAGGAGTTCGCGCGCGGCCTCGGGTTGGCAACCGGGCGGCACGGTCACGAGCTTGGTCGTCATCAGCGCGCTGATCGGCTGATCGAGGTTCTTTTCGAAGCGAATATCGCGAGCGGTGAGGATGCCCACCGGCGATTCGCCTTCGACGACTGGTACGCCGGACACGTCGTGTTGGCGCATCACGGCGAGCGCTTCGCGCAGCGACTGTGAGGGGCGAACCGTTACCGGATCGAGGATGATCGCGCTCTCCGCGCGCTTCACGCGGCCGACTTGCTCGGCCTGCGCTGCAGGCGGCAGGTTCTTGTGAATGATGCCGATGCCGCCCTGGCGGGCCAAGGCGATCGCCGAGCGAGCCTCGGTCACTGAGTCCATCGCGGCGCTCACGATCGGGATGTTGAGCTCGATCGTACGGGTCAGGCGCGTGCGAACGTCCACCTCGGTCGGGAGGACCTCGCTATACGCGGGTACGAGCATGACATCGTCGAACGTCAGGCACTCGCGCAAGTTCTTGTCAAACATGGCCAAGCCTACTCAGGCGCGTTTCTGGCGCAAGTCAATCGCGTGACTATCGGCCAAGTTCAGGGAAATTCCCGTTGAATCCTGGGCAGTTCGAGCTCGTCTTTTCCGGCACGGGGTTCGGTGCTTTGCTTTCGCGGTGAGCGGTTCGCACGACCATGACCAGCCGGAAGAAGCGCGCGATATCGCGCATGGTCACGGGCACGGCGGGCACGGGCACGGCGGCCATGGGCACGGGCACGGCGGCCATGGGCACGGGCACGGCGGCCATGGGCACGGGCACGGCGGCCATGGGCACGGTTCGGCGAGCAGCCCCAAGCGCGCGCTGTCGATTGCGCTCGGCGTCACGGCCTCATTCATGGTCGTCGAGGTCGCGGTGGGTTTCTGGAGCGGCAGCTTGGCGCTGCTCGCGGACGCAGGGCACATGCTCGCGGACGCTGGCGCCTTGGTGCTGGCGCTCGTGGCTCAACACTTTGCGGACCAGCCGCGCACCGAGAAGAGCACCTTTGGTCTACGCCGTGCTGAGGTTTTGGCTGCGTTCGTCAATGGCATTACCCTCGCGTTCGTCAGCTTGCTGATCGTCAAAGAGGCCATCGAGCGTTGGTTTGCGCCGGTGGAGATCCACGGTCGACCCATGCTCGCGACCGCCGCAGCGGGCTTGCTCGTCAATCTATTGGTCGCGTTTTTGCTGATGCGCGGCCAGAGCAACCTCAACGTGCGCGCGGCTCTCGCCCATGTGCTCACTGACGCGCTTGGTTCGGTCGGCGCAATTTTGGCGGCACTCGCGGTCTTGTTCTGGGATCTGACGCGCGCGGACCCGGTGCTGTCGGCGTTGATTGCGGTGCTGGTCGCGTTCAGCGGCTGGCGCGTTTTGCGCGAAACCACGAGCATCTTGCTGGAAGGGGCCCCACCGCACCTCGATGTCACGGCGATCGAACGCGGAATCGCCGCGTGTCCGGGCGTGGCGTCGGTTCATGACTTGCACGTCTGGCGTATTTCGGAGCGGTTCGACGCGCTCACCGCCCACGTAACGCTCGCGCGCGGCCACCATGGCACCGTGGTGTGCCGCGAGGTCGCCGCTTGTTTGAAGAGCCAATTCGGCCTCGAACACGTGACCATCCAGCCGGAAGCTCCGCCGCCCGATGATTTGGTCTTGGTGCGCACGAGCAAAGACGGCGAGCCGATTCGTGGTACGCTGAAAGCAACATGATCCAGACTGGCGAGGACCTGGAGGGCTTCCTGCTCCGCCTCGAGCGGCGTTTCGAGCGGGCCGAAGACGGAACCTATCTGTTGTCGATGGGCGCGGATCGCCCGCTGGTTGCGCTGCGCGTGGCCCAGCCGTTGCTCGTTGCGCAAGTCGAGATTGGCGTGGCACCGGTCGATGACACGGCCGCCGCGCCGCTCTTGCGCAAGCTCCTGGTGCTCAACGCGACCGCCTTGGTGCACGCGGCCTATGGCATCGAGGGTGATCGCATCGTGCTGAGCGCGGCCCTGGCGCTTCAAAATCTCGATCTGAACGAACTCGAAGCCGTGCTCGCGGATCTGGACATGGCGCTTGCTACGCAAGTGTCCGCGCTTCGCGAACTCGGCTCCAAGAAGGCGTCGACCTAATCCGACAAGGCACAAGACATGGGAATTTTTGCGCGCCTCGCCGCCCTCATCAAAAGCAACCTGAACGATCTCATCAGCAGCTCCGAAGATCCGGAGAAGATGCTCAACCAGATCGTGCTGGATATGAGCAATCAGTTGCTCGAGGCCAAGCGCCAGGTGGCCGCGTCGATCGCGGACGAAAAGCGGCTCGCCAAGCAAGTCGAGCAAGAAACGGCGAACGCGGCGGAGTGGGAGCGCCGGGCCATGCTCGCCGTGCGCTCGGGTGATGATGCGCTCGCGAAAGAAGCGCTCGCTCGCAAGAAAGAGCACCAAACCCTGGCCGAGCAATTCCAGGAGCAGTGGTCGAAGCAGAAGCAAGCGGTCGACCAGCTCAAGCTCGCGCTACGCGCGCTCAACAACAAGATCGAAGAAGCCAAGCGCAAGAAGAACCTGCTGATCGCCCGCAAAAAGCGCGCTGAAGCGCAAAAGGCGATCCAAGAAACGATGACCGGGCTCAAGAACGCCAGCGCGTTCGAGACCTTCGATCGCATGGCCGGCCGCATCGAGCAGATGGAGGCTGAAGCCGAGGCCCACGCCGAACTGAACGAAGAAGCGACGGGCGATACCTTGGCCCACAAGTTCCGCGAGCTCGAAGTCACCAAGGGAGCTGATGAAGATCTCCTCTCGCTCAAGCGCAAGATGGGTCTGCTTCCCGCGGAGCCCGAGCCGCAAAAAGCTCCGGTGCGTGTGGAACAGGTCTCGGCGGATTCATTGCCTTTGAACGCAGCGGAACAGGATGAGCTGGCGCGTGCCTTGGCTGATTTGGAGGCCGAGGAGCAACAGCAGTTGCGAATGAAGAAGTGAGTGGTGTCGCGCGCCTTCCGGCGCGCGAGCTACGAGTGCAACTGGGTGCGCGTCCGCGCACGCCGAGAGGCAACTGCCAGTAGCAGCGCTGGCAGCACCAGAACCGCGGTTGTCAAGCACGCGAGTTCGCCCAACACCGCGACTAGTCCGAAGTAGTACAGCGCGCGTGTCTTCGCCAACAAGAGCGACGAGTAGCCGATGATCGTGGTGAGAGAGCACAGCCCAACGGCTCCGCCGGTCGCGATCACGGCGCCGCGCACGTCGCCATCGTCGTCGCTGACGTAACGCGCCATGACGTTCACCGCGTAGTCGACGCCGATGCCGAAGGTGATCGGGAAGGCGATGAAGTTCGCGAAGCTAATTTTGACGCCGAGCCCCATCGTCACCGCGGCTTGCCAAAGCACGCCCACGCAGAGCGACCCGATCACGTATGCCGAAGCGCGGCTGTCGCGCAGCACGACCAAAACCACGACTAGGACGCCGAACAAGGAAGCGATGCTGGCGATCGGCGCGTCCTTTCGAATCTGTTGCGCGATGTCGGACGACAACGGAATCGAGCCCGCAACGCGGCCCGCGACGCCGGGGCGCAGGCTTGCGAGTGAGCGCAAGCTGTCGGTGAACTCCGCCATTGCCTCGGCCTGAGCCAGCGCGGTCCCAGGCTTGGGATAGACCAAGACCTGGCGGCCCACGGTTCCATCGCGCTCGCGTAGGCCCGTCAAAAACGAGGCGGGCAGGTTGTCGAGCGTGACGGCGCTCAGCCGGTCATCACCGAGGAACTCATCGAGGCGCGCGCGCTTGTCCGGGGCAATTGCAGCGCGGATGCGCGGCGTCAACGTCCGACGAATCGCGCGCAGCTCGACGAGCTTCGCCTCCTGTTCGGTCGGAACGACTTCATCCGTCGTTCGCACCTCGGCGACGTAGTTCTTCAAGGTGCCGTGGTCCGCCGCATCACGAATCCGTTTGGCGCCCTCGGCCGCGTCCTCTTTCGAGTCGAACATGACCATCGTGGGTGTCAAGTAATGACCGAGCAGGCGATCCATTCGCCGACCCCAATACCCCTCGCCGTTTACCCAGGTGTCATAGCGGCGGAGCTTGTTGAAATCGGACTCCATGTCCGAAGACTTGAACTGCGACACCTTCCAAGCGGAAAGCCCTGTGCACGCTACTGCAATGGCGATGATCAGCGCTGGACTGCGCTCAATCAGGGTGACGACCCAGCGCATGGGCGTGAAGCCAACGCTACGCGATTGGGCTTCGACCTTGGTTTGGTCGAGCCAGGCGACCAACGGCGGCATCAGCACGAACGCGGCGAGCCAAGAGCAGACCATGCCCAGGCCGCCGATGAAGCCGAACTGGCGGAAACCGCGGAATTCGGTCGTGATTAGGGACGCGTAGGAGACACCCGCAGCCAGCGCGGCCGCGATGGTTCCGGCACGCGTTCCGTGCACGGCATGTCGCAACGACTCTTCGACGGTTGCGCCATTGCCGCGTTCCTCGCGATAGCGCGCCAAGAAGATGATCCCGAAATTGATGCCGTTGCCGATGATGATCGAGCCGAGGAAGGCGGTATTCGAGTTGAGCTCGGTAACCCCGAACGGCGGGAGCGACGACAACGCAAAAGCGATCACGGTCGCCACGAGCAGCGGCGGCATCAGCACCGTCACGCTGCGAGGCCAGCGAAAATAGCCGATGATCACGGCAATCACCGCGATGGCGACCAACAGCGACGACACCGAGAGATCCGCCTCGAGCGCGTCGAGCTCTTCGACCGCAGAGGCGACGTCGGAAGCGTAGCCGACGCGCATGCCCGGCGCGTACTTCGCAGGCCCACCCAGCGCAGTCACGTCACTCTTCACTCGGTCGAGCAACGCTCTAGCCTGCTCGACTCCGGTGGAGAAGCCGCCCATCTCGACGAATAGCATCGTCAGATTGTCGTCGGGGTTCGTGAACCGTGGGCCGCCCTTGCGCTTGACGACATTGGTCCGAGCCTCGTACTTGCGTTCGATGTCCGAGGTGTCGACGCTCGGTGCCGGCTCGTCGTCATCGTCGTCCAGCGCGAGGCCCGATTCGTGTGAGACTTGGTAGTCGCGGCGCGCCTCGATGCGTTCGCGGATTTGCTTCAGATCGGCGAGGTCGATGTAGAGCGGGGCATTGTGTTCGATGAACGTTCGTTCTTCCTCGGTTCCGACCCGAACTTCATGCGCCAGATCTTTGGGATAAGTGCGAATACGCACTGCGAGATCGTCGAGAAACTGCTCGGCTTTGGCTAGGTTTTCCGGCTTGCCGGCGTCGACCGTCACTCCCAGGTATTGTAGGCCGCGGTTCCGCTTGCGGAGCTCGTTCAACGCCGTCACGCTGGGTGCGGTGGGCGGCAGCAGTTCCTCGATGTCGCTCTTGAGATGCGCGTACAGCTCCACCGTGCGGTAGAGCGCAGGGACGCACGCGAGCAGCGCGAGCAACCAGATCATCCGTCCATGTCGAAGTAGAAACGCGACATACGACGCCGTGCGCGGACCGGGGCTGGACGCCACGTTCTTCACGAATCACCAATCGTGCTCAGCACGCGTTTCGTGGTAAAGCCGGCACGTGCCCTCACCGATCGTAAACACTTTGACCTCGGCGGCATCCGCGGGTGCTGCTGTCCTTCGCTCATATTTCGCTCACTCGTTGATTCCCGGTGTCGTGCAAAAGGCCCCGGCGGACTTCGTGTCGGAAGCCGACCTGCGCTCCGAGGCGGCGATCCGCGAGGCGCTCACCGCGGCCCAGCCGGGTGCTCGCTTTCAAGCCGAGGAAACTGCGCAGGACCGCGTCCAGACTGGGCCTCGCTTCATCATCGACCCGCTCGACGGCACTACCAATTTTCTGCGAGCAATTCCGCATTTTTCTGTCACTCTGGCCTATGCGGATGACACCGGCGTGATTGCGGGAGTCGTCCTCGATCCGATCCGTAACGAACTATTTTGGGCGGAGCGTGGGGTGGGTGCTTTTCTCGGTGAGCGGCGTCTTGCGGTCGCCACCTCTGAGGTTCTCGAGACGGCCCTCGTGCACACCGGCGTGCCGCATCGCGGAATCGCCGATCATGAGAGCTTTCTTCGCCGGCTCGCGCGAGTGATGGCGAGCGTCTCAGGAGTTCGGCGGATGGGCTCGGCCGCGCTCGACCTCGCGTACGTCGCGGCCGGTCGTGGCGACGCTTTCTTCGAAAGGGGACTCAAACCATGGGACCTCGCTGCGGGAATGCTGTTGGTGGCGGAAGCGGGCGGCATCGTGACCGATCAGCAAGGGGGCGCCGTTTCACTCGAGCGCGGTGACGTGTTGGCGGCGTCGAGCGCGTTGCACGGACGAATACTGGAAGCGCTGAACGGTCCGTGATTTTCCAGAGCGGTATCATGGGGTCGACTCAGCAAGCGGGGCTCGGCGTCGGACTTTGCTCACGCAGGAGTGCGAGCACGGAAACGCAGGCGGCAGCGAGCAGCAGCTGAGCGCAACGCACCGCCAACACCGCAGCCAACGCGCGCGCGGGTTCGCTGGCAAAGCCCAAGGCCTGCGCAAAGAGCACGTACGCACCGTCGCCGACACCAACTTGGTTCGGCACCGCAACGCCCACCGTCGCCCCCACCATGTGGATGCCGTGCGCAATGAGGGCGCTCTTGACCCCGAAGTTGCCGCCCACCGCCAAGATCGCGACTCCGTATTGGACCACCTGGACGCCTCGGCCAAAAATGCTCCAGGTGGTGGCAGGCCAAACCGAGCCGTGTGAACCGCTGACGCCCTCCGGAAAGAAGCGCGCAAGCCTCGGGATCGTTCGTCGCAGCCATCGTCCCGCACGCGGGTTGCGAACCAAGAAGAGCAGCGCGACCCCCGAGAACGTCACCAATCCGAAAATCCCGAACAGAGCGCTCGCCAGGTGCTGCGAGCTGCCAACCGCGAACATCGCTGCGCAAGCGGCCGCGAGCGTGACGACTCCGTCAGCGAGCAGCGCGACCGCTTGAAGCTCCGCCCCAGCCATGGCCGCGCGTCGCGCACCGACATAGGGCGTCGCGAGCACGGCGCGCGCCGCTTCTCCCAACGCGCGACCGGCGGGCAGCAGGACCAAGCAGAGATACGAACCCGCGGACGAACGCAGCCAGCCGCGCGTTGGGATCGGACGCGCCGACGCGATCAGCCCGGCGAATGCCGCCGTGTCGGTGAAGAGCTGCACCGCCTCGAGCGCCGCCAAGAGAGGCAACCACGCGCCGGTGCCCACGAGGGTTCGCCAGACCTCCGGCGCGTCGACTTGCTTGATGAGGTACACGAGCAGCGCAATGCCTAGCGCCATTGCGACGACGGAACGAAGTCCCCCGACCTGTGAGAGTCGCGAATGACTCATGGGAGGGACCGAATTCGTCAACGCTGAGCCCTCGCGACGATTTCCTCGCGGTGATGCCAAACCCGCTCGAAGGCTTCGGCATAGCGATCCACCAGAGCCGTGTCTTGACCGATCAGTGGATACGATTGTGAAAACAAGAGCAGCGAGCCCTCGAGCAGCAGTGTCGTGTTGGGGTAGCGTGCGGGATCGTAGTTCTGCGAAAGATCGGTGCCCCCGCGTCGAGTCGTGGGCAACGTTCCCAGCAGTTGTTTGCGAAAGATGTCTTGCGCCGGCAGCGGCTGGGATTGCCAGTACACGATCTCGCAGCCTTCTGCTTCGAGCGCGGCCTTGATCGCGTCGCGCAACGTGCTGCGAGCGCACGAGAGGCCGGCCTGCCGCGGATCCAAATGCACGCGGAATTTGTGATGCACCGAGGAGCGTCCGGGCAATGACTGTGGCGGAAGGACGCCGGGCAGCGCGCCCAATCTGGCCGCGAGTCGCTCGGCGTTTTCGACGCACTTCTTGGTCCGCTCGGCAAGCCGCTCGAGCTGCGAGCGCGCGAGCGCCGCCATCATTTCGTTGCCGCGGTACATCGAGCCGAGACGAACCGATTGCAGCGAGCGCGTGCCATCGAGCGGATGAGCGCGATCGAAACTTTCGGCGTCGGCCAAGCGAATGTCTTGCCCGAAGTTCCGCACGCGATTGGCAATCTCGGCGGCATCGGCGTCGTTCGTGACGAACAACCCGCCTTCACCTCCCACCAGGTTCTTGCTCGACTGCAGGGAAAACCCGCCCGCTGCGCCGAGCGGTCCGACGGGCTTGCCCGCGACCGTCGCACCATGTGCCTGCGCTGCGTCCTCGATGATGCGCAAGCCGTGACGCGACGCCAGCGCCTGAATCGCGGGTATGTCTGCTGCCTGTCCGTGAATGTGAACCGGCATGATCGCGGTCGTCAGCGGACTGATTGCCGCCTCGACTTGAGTCAAGTCGAGATGTCCCGTGTGGGGATCGATGTCCGCGAAGATCGGCGTTGCACCTTGCAAGAGCACCGCCAGAGGCGTGGCGATGAAGCTATACGCCGGTACGATCACTTCGTCGCCCGCTTGCACGCCAGCCGCGGCGAGCGCGAGTTGGAGCGCGCTCGTCCCGCAGTGGGTCAACAGGCAATACTTCGCGCCCACATGGGAAGCGAAATGCCGCTCCAGAGCCACTGCTTCCGGCGCGTGCGAGCCCGACAACACGCCGCGGTCGAGCACGCGTTGGACGGCTCGCCGATCGCCGTCATCGATGACTGGCCAAAGGCGGTGTTCACCCGTACGAATCGCGCGCGCGCCGCCCAGGATGGCCGGTCTTTCAGCGGCCATCGGCCCTTCCTCTCGCACCTCGCTTGGCCCAATCGAGCAGGAGTTGCTCTTGCTTGAAAAAGTCGTGAACTGGCGAGACTCCGGGGTCGGTGTAGGGTGATTTGAAGAACAGAGAGAGCTGCCGCTGAATGCCCTTCTCACCCTTGCTCTTGGCTACCGCGAGGAGGCGCGCCAGATCGATGACGAGCGGCGCGGCCAGCGCCGAGTCTTGGCACAGGAAATCGATCTTCATCTGCATCGCGATACCTGCAAAGCCGACCAGATCGATGTTGTCCCACGCCTCTTTCGAGTCCCCGCGCGGCTTGTAATAGTGGATGTGGACCTGGTGATTTTCCACCGGGTAACCGACGATCGAATCGAGCACGCTGGCTTTGGACAGCACCTTGGTCTTGTTCGACTCCGGATCGGCCAGCACACGACCGTCGTTGTTGCCCAGGATATTGGTGGAGTACCAGCCCTCGATATGCAGCCGGCGAGTGCGGAACATCGGGGCGAGGGCCGTCTTCAGCAGCGTCTGACCGGTCTTGCCGTCCATGCCCGCGAATGGGTTGCCGAGTTTTTCGGCGTGTTCGCGCAATGCTGGCACGTTGGTCAGGCTGGGCGTGAAGTTGCAATAGGGCGCGCCGAGCAAGTTGGCCGCGTAAAAGTAGCGCATGGCGGGGTTGATGCGCGGGTCGTTGTCGTTGAGCGCTTTCTCGAACGCTTCGAGCGACTGGTGCACGTCGCTCTCGTTCAAGTACGGCTCCGTGGAGGCAAGGTTGACGATGACGACTTCGTCGACCTCACTCTGCCGCTTGAAGTCCTCGACGTTGCGCTTGATCTCGGCGATCTCCGCGCGGTGTCCCGATACGTTGGCGAAGCGGCCGTCGCTGCCGGCCTGCTTGGTGCCGATCGCGGGCCACGCGCTGATCGCCATCAACTTTTCGCGAACGGCCATCAGTCGATCGGGTGGTAGAACTTTGTGTTCCTGCGCGGCCTCAAAAGCATTCTTGAAGCTCGGATCCCAGCCGCCGAACAGCAGACCCTCGAGCGGAACCACATCCAGGAGATCCGCGACGGATTCCATGCCTTCCGCTTTTTCGGTCAGCATGCCGAGCCGCGGCACGAGCCCACGCAACATCAGGTGGACGCCTGCGAATAGGGTAGAGGCCACGGCGCCGTGGGCGCCAACTACGAGCAAACCGAGTCGTTTCATGAGTTCCTCATGCAGCTCTTTGGATGAGCTAGTTCAGATGGATTCTGCGAAAACACTCACCTGGTGCCGGCGAGTAGGGTCGATGATGCGCGGGAATTTGCCCTGCACGTTCCCGCGCGTGACTTGATCTAGGTACGCCCTTGCCCCGCCTGGACGGAGGGCAACGACCTGAGGCGGTAGCAGTGCAGCGTCGTTTGCGCGGTGCTCTCGGTACACGCGGTTCTCCTTGCAGAGCCCCTCATCGAACGAGCGCGCGAAGGCCGCCATGTCTGCGGGGCGCCTTTCCGGCGCGAATTCGACGAACAAGAGGTAACGGCTGCGCGGACCAATCTCCGCGCTAGCTCCGAAATCGAGCGTGGTGCAGGGCACCACCGAGGTTGCGTACGACACGGCTTTTTCGATTTCGATGTGCGTCGTCAGCTCCTGCGTCACCGAAAGGCAACCCGAAAGACGACCTACGAATTCGATCCGGTTTTGCGCAGGAAAGCGCACGATGTCGCCCAGCTTGTACGCATACAAACCGGACACCGTAGTCACGACGATGGCGTAATCTCGCCCGAGTTCGACGTCCCAGAGCGGAACGCGGCGTGCGCGCGGATCGTCGTGCGCTTCGACCGGCACGAATTCGAAGAACGTGCCGCGGTGAGGGATCATCAGCATGCCTGGTGCGTCACGATGATCGGTGACCGCGTAGATCCCGCCTTCGGTCGCGTTGTAGCTGTCGACCAGCACGAAATCTTCACGGCCCAAGAACTGCCGGAGCAATGCCCGGTAGGGGTCCGCGGACACGCCACCGCCCAGCAAGATCCGCAAATTGGGCCAGATCTCTCGGACGGTTCGCGCGTTTCGGCCGCGTCGCTTGGCCTCTAGGAGCAAGGCCTCGAACAGTAAACTGAACCAGCAGGTCGTCCCGGCCACCGCTCGCACGTCGTGGTCGAAGCAAGTGCTGACGATGCGCGCGATCTTTTCGTCGTAATCGCCAATTTGGCGGCATGCCTCGTCCGGCAGGTACGTCGGCTTCGCTAGACTGGGCAGGGTGGCGATCATCAACGCCGGGTTCGACGTGATCAGTACCGGCCCCTCGGGACGCATCGTGGTGGGCGGGAAGAGTCCGAGCGTGAAGCCCTTGGTGAACTCGTCTTCAGCCAAGTGGACCAGCGCCCTCGACAGTCCGTCGGTCCCGCTGCGCCGCTGCAACGAAATTTGGCGCTCCGTGATCGGAAGAAACTTGGAGCGGCCGTGCGTCGAACTACCGGATGAGTTGCCGAAATAGCGAACGAACTCGGGAACCAACAGGTTCGCTTCCCCGCGTCGCATCCGCTCGATGTAGGGCGAGAAGGAGTCGTAGTCGCCGACGGGCACGCGCGCCGTAAAGTCGCGGTACGAACGAATGCGTGAAAATCCTCGCCGTTCACCGTACTCCGTGGAGCGCGCGTGGTTCACGATGCGCGCAAGGGCCCGTTCCTGTTCATCACGCACGCGGGTCAAAGCGTAATCCCAACGGGCAATTTGCAACTTTGCCGCGGTGAGCACGACCTTGCCGCTGAGCCCTGGCAACGACGAATGAGTGAGCCTTGCGCGGGTCGAAGGCGAAGAAACGTCCGAACGTTGCCCGACTGACTGCGGCTGAAACCCCGCCTGAGTGTTCGAAATAATAGCCATCTACGCGAGCCTCTTTGCGATCTGCTCTGCAGCGCGAACCGCAAGAGCCATGATGGTCAGTTGCGGATTTACCCCAGGCGGCCCAGGCACGGTGCTGCCGTCGACGACGAACAGCCCCGAGACGTCATGAACCTCGTGATCGAGATCGACGACGCTGGTTCGTCGGTCGCGACCCATCTTGCACGTTCCGAGCGGGTGATAGCTAATCAAGGCGAGATCGGCAGCGCGCAGCCGGCGCTCGGAAAAACGCTCGAGCTGGGCAAAAGAATCGACGGGATCGCCGCCGACCAAGCCCAGGTGCAGCCGTCTCGCTCCAGCCGCCCACCAGAGTTTGCCCGAGTAGACGATCGCTATTTTCATCCGTTCGACGTCCTCCGCGCCCATGTTGTACGTAACGAGGGCTCTGCCCTTGACGTCCATCCACACGCGCCCTCGACTTCGATCGCGGATCATCGCTCCCAACATCGCGAGGTGCGGAACCGAGTCCATGGCACGCATGAAGCGTCGGCCCGAAAACGGGAAGAGCGCGTGGGCGACGTTCAGGTCGGGCTGCGCAGACAGCAGCATGATCCCTTGCGTGCGAAACTCATCGACCATGTACGCCTGCGGGATGTAACGCTCGGGGTGCATCGGCTCGTCGAAGCAACCGCCAACGCCCACGCTCGGGTGCACGCTGAGATTTCGGCCGAGTTCGCCGCTAGAATTGCCGATCCCCTGGCTGAGAAGCAGGGCAGGGGTCGGAACGGAACCCCCGGCCATGATCACCGCACGACCGCGGATGCGAAGTTCTCGACCGCGTTCGCCCCGGGCGAGCACACCGACCGCGCGGCCCTGCTCGACTAGAATCCGCTGCGCACGGGCGCCAGAAAGCACGATTGCGCCGCGCTCAATCGCTCCGGGGAGCAGAGAAACCTCGACGCTTTGCCGCGCGCCACTCGCGCAACCCAGCCCGCAAAAGCCGCCACCTTCACAGCCCACGGCGTTGCGAGAGATGGGGCCGGCATGCCAGCCGAGCGCTGCTGCACCGCGGTCCATCACATCGGCAATCGGACCGATGAATCGCCGCTCGGGCACGGAAACCGCCAGCCGCTGTTCGATGCGCTCGAACCGCGGAGCCATGTTTGCTGGGGACAGCTCGTCGGTTCCGAGTGACGCGCACCACTCGTACAGGACCTCATCGGGCGTCCGAAAGCAGGTTCCCCCGTTGATGGCCGTGGAACCGCCGACCAGCTTGCCCATCATCACTGGAAAGGGTGACGTTCCGAGCGCGAGTGCCGTGCGGCTGTACTGGAGTTGGGCGTTGATGAAGCCACCGAGATAGTCCTCTCGGCGTTGCAGTCGTCCCTCCTCCACGAACACCACGGCAAAGCCACGGTCGGCCAGCTCGCGACCGACGACGCCTCCGCCCGCGCCTGTACCGACTACGACCACGTCGCACTCGATGTCGGGCGATTCGCTCCAATCTTCGGCGGGGATGATGCGCGACCCGATCCGCGCTTCTTCACGGGAAATGACCCGGAGCTTCGAGCGAGCGGGCGTTTCGGTCGGGCGATCGAAATGCGCGCTCTTCAGCAACAAAGACAGGGCGTAAAGCGGAGCGCGCAGGGTCGAGCTTTTCTCCCAGCCCTCCAACAGCGCTTCCTGTTCGACTATGTCGAGCGCGTGAAAGGGTTTCCGCGTCTGGAGTCGGGCAACTTGATCCAGGAGGGTGGCTGCGGCCAAAAACGGCGCTTCAGCGTGAGGCGAGATTGAGTTGAGCAGGCTTTGAGCGCGAGCAACCGTGCGCTCATCGGCACCGCGAGTGGCAGCGGACCCGGGGATGATCGCCTCCGCGAACGCCAGCAATGCGCGTGTCCTATCGCGGTGCGGATTCGTTGTTGCGTACATGTCGCTCGCGTGGGCTGTGCGTGTCGAGGGTGACGAGCAGTAGAACCTTGGAGACGAATACGCGCGCTCAGGGGCAACTGGTGAACAGCTCTGTTCCATTCTCGTGTATGGCAACGAGAGGTATGTGGCTGCCGCGCGCCGTCTGCTAAGAGCTCACGAGCATGGTTCTCGACGCGACGGTGAATCGCGACCGCGAGATTGTCACCGCAGAACGAATTCCGAAACGTCCGCTGCCAACCTCGGATGCACCCGTTTCCGACGTTGCTCCATCGACGCACCAGCCGCTGGATCGAGCGATCACGCTCGCTCGCCTGAGCCAACCGGAGTGGTCTGCTTGGCCCGTTTCGCGGCGCTTTGCGGCGCTCGAACGAGCTGCAACGTCGATGCTACGCGATCGCCATACTCTGCTGGCGCTGGTCAAAGCAGAGATGGGCAAGCACGCGGGCGAGGGGCTCTTCACCGAAGCGCTCGGTCCGCTGGAGACGCTCAAAGCGTGGCGCAAGATCGTCGCGAGTGTCGAATCTCGCCCCGTTCCGCTCAGTCGGCTGAGTTTTCCGCGCAAATCGGCGCGTGTCGAGCTGATCCCACGCGGCGTGGTCGGCATCATCGCACCATGGAACTATCCGGTCGCGGGTCTCTACCGCTCAGTGTACCCGGCGCTGTTGTCTGGCAACGCCGTGCTCGTGAAACCCTCGGAATACACGCCGCGCGCGAGCTCCTGGTTCATCTCCCATTTGGCCAACGAGCTACCGCTCGGTGTCGCACAGAGCATGCTGGGCGACGGCACCATGGGCGAAGCGCTCATCGAGTCGGGAATCGACGCTTGCGTGTTCACCGGTTCGACACGCACGGGTGAGCGGGTGCGTCTTCGTTGCGCAGAGCTCGGCATTCCATCCAGCATCGAGATGGGCGGGAAGGATGCTGCCATCGTGCTCCCTGACTGCGCGATGGTGCGCACGGTTGCGGGCTTGACCCAGTGGTCGCTCTCGAACTCCGGGCAAGCCTGTGGGGCGATCGAGATCGCATACGTTCACGAGGCTGTCGCCAACGAGCTCGTCGAGCGGCTGTGTCAGACTTGGACTCGGCTGCGGACCGGACCCGGTCCAGACGATGTAGAAGTGCATCCAATCGCCAACGCGGGACAGCTTCGGCTCATCGAGGCGCACGTCGCGGACGCCGTGCGAAAAGGCGCTCGACTCGTCTGCGGCGGTGCGCGCACCGGACGAGGGCTCGGCTACGCCCCGACCTTGCTCGACCACTGCAACCAAACGATGGACGTCGTACGCGAAGAGACGTTCGGGCCAGTGCTTGCAATCGTTCGAGTCAAGGGCACTGATGATGCGATCCGGCAGATCAACGAAGGAAAGTACGGCCTGGGTGCGTCCATTTGGACTCGCGATGTCGAGCGCGCGCGACGCATCGCGGAGCGCCTCGATGTGGGCATCGTCGACATCAACAATCATTCCTTCACCGGTGCAGTACCGGCCTTGCCGTGGTCGGGTACCCGCGCGACCGGTTTCGGAGTGGCGAATGGCGAGTGGTCGTTGCTGACTTATTGTCGACCGAAGGCTTTGGTCGTCGACCGCAACGCGGATCCGGATCCCTATTGGATGCCGTTCGATTCGAACCTGATCGATTTGGGCGAGGCGCTAGTCCAGGCTCAACTCGGCAACATCTTGAACGCCATAAGCGTGCCGTTCCTAATGAGTCGGCGGCTTCGCGCGATCAAGGCTTTCTTTAACGGTTCCTGAAGTTGCGCGGCACACAAGACACGCTGACTTTGATCGGCCGTCAGGGCAAACGTTCACCAGAGCTGTCGCGCCCTGACGGGGATGGACACGTCACGGGCGAGCGCAAGGAGGGATGACAAATTCGTCGCTCTTGATGGTCTCGGACTTTGAGTCATTTGCAAGCACACCGATTCAGGTGTCCCCAACGCCCGACTTGAAGCCCATGAAACGCTCAACGATGCCGATGAAAGCCCTTCGCACGATCCGCGCCCTCAGCGCGCTCGCGCTCGTCTTTGGTTGTTCGAGTTCCGGAACGAATGATGGTTCTGGGGGCGCCGCGCCGATCGGCAGCGCAGGAGCGCACAATGCCGGCACGGCCGGCGCGCCCGCGATGAGCGCAGGCGCCGGCGGAGCTCCGCAATCCTCAGCGGGCGCACCCAGCGTGACGGCGGGAGCCCCTGCGGGCGGCGCGCCGACCGGCGCTGCCGGAGCGAGCGCGGGCGCGACGAGCGTCGCCGGAAGCGGTGGCAGTGGTGGCAGTGGTGGCAGCGGCGGGTCGAAAGCCGCGGGCGGGAGCGGTCCAGTCGCTGGTGCTGGCGGCGCCGCCGGTGGCACCGTGGGCATGGGTGGCGCAGGTAGTTTCGATCCCTGTCCAGCCAGCGAACCCTGCAAGATCTTGCCGCTCGGTGATTCAATCACGTGGGGCATCAACTACGGCGGCGGTTATCGCATCAAGCTTTTCACGCACACCTCCGCCGACAACAAGAAGATCACCTTCTTGGGTTACGATACGGCAAACCCGCCTTCTTCAGCCGTGCTCTCCGCGCTCGGCAGCGCGAGCTCGATGTGGGTCGGCAAGCATGAAGGCCACAGCGGTTGGACCATCCAGCAGGACGACGATCTCGTCACCGGTAAATCGACGGCCACCAACGACAGCGTGAACTACACGGGTAAGAAAGTCGTGGCCGACTTCAACCCGCATATCGTGCTGATTCACCTGGGCACCAATGACATGTACCAAACACCCTCGGGAGCGCCCGATCGCCTCGGTAAGCTAATCGATCACGTGGTGGCTGACGCGCCGAACGCGCTGGTGGTCGTGTCCAGCATCATCCCGTTCCCGTCCGGCGCGAGCGCAGTGGATACCTTCAACAAGGCCGTCCCGGGTGTGGTCAAGACGCGCGCGGACGCAGGTAAGCACGTGCTCTACGTCGACATGTTTGCGGCGCTGACCAAATCGGACTTGGGGAGCGACATGGTTCACCCCAACGAAGGCGGCTACGAGAAGATGGCGGTCGTCTGGTACAACGCTATCAAACCGTATCTACACTGAAGCTCGATTCCTCGCGCGGAGCTCGAATTCCTCGCGCTGAATTTAGAAGCGCGCTCCTTGATTCGGATGACCGGGCATGCTCAACCATGGGTTGATGTCTTGCCCGCGTCAGTCCACTAGGTGGTGGTTGGCTGCGCTCAGCGCGTGCCTGCCCGTTGCGGTGTTCGTTGGCTGCGGCGGTTCCGATACGCCAGGCGTTAGCGGACATGAAGGGATCTCGCTCGGCGGCGCGATAAACGGTTCGGCCGGCGCTGCGGGCGCGATCGTGGGTAGTGGCGGTAGTGCGGGCGCCGCGAGCTCCGCGGGCGCTCCGAGCACCCCGGGTGTGGCCGGCGCGGTTGCGAGTGGCGGCGCTGCTGGAGCTTCGGGCGCGACTGGCACAGCGGGGCTCAGCAGCAACGGCGGCAGTAGCACTGCTGGCTCGCCAGCGGCTGGCGCGCCCAACGGAGGCAGTGCGGGCAGCGGCAGCGGCGCGGCAGGAGCCGCCAGCTCTTGTCCGACCGCGACCCCTTTGACCGGTGGCAAGAAGTACTGCTCGAACAGCACGGGCAATGCCGGCGGCAACTACACCTATGAACTTTGGGCCGAAGGCAGCGGCTCCGGCTGCATGAACGTATTCGGAGTCGACGCCAACTTCAGCGCGAACTGGAACGGCGTCGAAGATTTCTTGGCGCGCATCGGGCTCACTTTCGATCGCAGCAAGACACCCGCACAGCTCGGCACCTTGTCCGCGGACTTTGCAGAAACGAAGACGGGCAACGATGGTCTGGTTTACGTCGGCATCTACGGTTGGACCGTCGACCCGCTGCGCGAATACTACATCTTGGATGACTGGGGCACCACCAAGCCGGCGGGGATTGCTTCTGATGGCACGCCGCGCGACAGCGTGGGGCAGATCACCGTGGATGGGGCGGTCTACGATGTCTGGAAGAAAACGCGCACGAACAAGCCGGCGATTACGGGCGACAACAAGACGTTCGATCAGTATTTCAGCATTCGGCAGAGCGCGCGGCAGTGTGGGCACATTTCCATTTCCGAGCACTTTTCCAAGTGGATCGGCCTGGGGCTGCAACTCGGAAAGCTGGTCGAAACCAAGCTTTTGCTCGAAGCCCAAGACAGCACGGGCACGATTGATTTCACGACCGCGACCGTGGTCGTCAAATGAGGTGAGACCCGAGCGCGGACCTGGTACCGTAAGCGTCGTGGTCGGAGGGATTCGATGAGCGAAGACGGAACCATCAAAGCTCGGCGAATTCATGTCGCGAGCGCGCTGTTTTGCGCGGCCCTCGCGGCCGGGTGTAGCAGTGAACCGCTCACCGTGCCGACTCAGGGCCGTCCGGTTCCTGGATGTGAGTCGGTCGATGCGAGCCTGTGCAACACGCTCGACCACGACTGTCAGGTCTCGCGCCTCGAACTCGCGGCGTGCATGCGTCAAACCGAGGCTGGCCTGCTGCCGCGGATCAGCGTCATGACCGAGCAACAATACGTCGACTTCATCAATGCGGCGAACGGCGGGCGGCTCACCTCGAATCCGAATCACTTCGAAGTCGCCATGACCTGGCTGGGCTTGACGGAGGCCGGCTCCTTCACCTGGACCCCTCAAGAGACGGCGGACATTGCCGGTTGGTTCGGAACCTACCGCTGGCGCGAGAAGGACGTGCTGATCATCGATCACGGCAAGCGCGCCGACGATGCGGCATCGAACGTCGCGCTGGTCACCGCGTTCATCCGCGTGCTGCGTGATCGCGACATCGACATCGCCAATTGGACGACCGCGGTCTCGGTGTTCGATGTCGATTCCAATTGGGGCGCTGACGCGATGTACCTCGGTGAATCGCGCTTCTTCGGCAATCGCTACCAGGCCGCGCTCGATGGCGTCGAGCCAGCGCGCTTCGATGAGTCCGCGCTGATTAACCAAGGCATCCAGCAAGACATTGCTTGGATCCGCTCGCAGCCATCCTCCTATGTGGCGACCAACGCTCGCTTTCCACACAACTTCGGCGCGCGCGCGTCGTACCTCGCCTGGAAACGAAATGGCGTAGAGGCGATCAACGAGTTGTTCCAAGGCAAGCTGCTCACCCATCAGTTGATGACGAGCGAGAACGAGGAAAACCCGCCCCCGACCTTGAAACTACACGATCTCCCGCGCGCCTCGGATGATTGGCAATACGATCCGATCATGCAGGCGATCGGCGCCTGGGGTTTGTTCCTCTCGCTCAGCCAGCACATGGATGAAGAGGCCGCATGGTCACTTTCCCTGAAGTGGAGCGGCGAGCAACTCTTCGTCTACCGCGGGGTCGAGCCGAATGATGACCAAACCGCGCTGATCTGGCAGCTCGAGATGGCTGACGAAGATTCCGCAGCGGCCTTGGAGGACGTGCTGAGCACGTACCCGGACAGTCCGGAGGTGCGTCGCAACGGAACCTTCGTGACACTCCTCATTCAGAGCAACCAGGCCCCGACGGACTGGGCATTCGTCGCCAATTGACGCTCGGGTTGCCGCGCCGGCCGCGCTGATTCTCGGGCACGCCGATCTCTGGTAGATCTGCGCCCCCTCACATGCGCACTTTGCACTGCTTTGCCGCCGGGCTCGCTGTCCTCGGATTCTCACTGCCTGCCGTGGCCGGGGGCCGGATGATCGTCGCTGAGCCCATGGAGGGCGAAAAAGTGCGCATCGACGGCGATCTGCGCGAGTGGCCGAACAAGATGACCGAGCTGGGCGATACGCTCTCGGGCTCGGGCGGCGGTGATCCGCGCGCCGCAGTCACGATCGGCTACGACGAGGCCAGTTTGTTCGTCGTGCTCAAGATCTTCGACAAGCGGATCGTGCGCAGTGCCGCTGCCGGAGCGAACGAAGACCATGCCACGCTCACGCTGGCATTTCCGCGTGGTCGCGATTTCAACACTTACGAGATTGAGCTGTATCCCGGCAATCCGGGCAAGGTTGCGGGCGTCGTCAAGTTGAAGGGGGCTACGGTGACCGGCGCCAAAATCGTGGAGGCTCCGAGCGAGGGCGGCCTGCACGTGGAGGCTCAGATCCCGTGGTCCGCGCTCCCCGACGCCGCCAAGGTGCGCGTGGGCTTGCGCGCCGCGGTCACGTACACCGACGCCGACGCTTCAGGCTCCATTTCAGGCATCATCAGCACCGCCACGGGTCGGAGTGGACGCGCCCTGCCACCGCTCCTGCTCGAAGCAGAAGAAGGCTTGGAGAGCCAATTGCTCAAGCCCAAAGGTCTCAGCAACGCCTCGCGTGAAGCCTTCGGTAACGTGGCCGGCGACGCGATGTATGAGCGCGTCGCGGTGTTCGGCGACAACCTGGCCATCGTTGGCCCCCACTATCGTGGAGGCAAAGAGTTCTATTTCGCCGACCTGGGCGTCCGCGACGCCAGCATGGTGACGCGTCTCGCCTTGATCGACTTCGACGGTGATGGTCGCGACGAGATCGTGATTCAGAAGCGCGTCGGTGCGTCGGACAAGTATCGCGAGGTCCTGACCGTCACCAAAGTCGGCAACGACGACACGCCATTCCAAGCCTTCGCCCAGGAAGTGGGCATCAAGACCGCTGACGGGAAAATCGAAAACCGCGTTTCCTTCAAGAACAACACCATCGAGGTCGCGCAAGGCGAATCCGAAGGCTTCGACCCAGCGACGTACGCGGAGGTGACGCCGAGTGATATGGGCTCGGCGCTCCTGCCTTGGGAAAGCGTCGGAAGCCGCTCGTTCAAGTGGGTCGGCAAAGGCTTCGAACAAGCGGAGCAAACGCCCTTCACCCCCAAGGGTGGTAGCCCCGCAAAAGCCGGAAAATCTGGCAAAAAATCGGCCAAATCCGCGGCGGCTCGGAGCGATGAGCCGCCCGCGCCACCCGTGCCGCGCGCGCCCAGCTCGGATGAGCTCCTGGATCGCGTCTATGCCCTGTATCGCAAAGACCGCGGCGTCGGCGGTGGCAAACCGAGCTTCGACTTCGTGACGGATGTTGCCGGTGATCGCGGCACCGAGCGGGTGCTGGTGCACGGCAAAGACCTGGTCGTATTCGGCAAAGGCTTTCGCCAAGGCACGAGTTACGCCTTCATCACCATCGGCGTGACTGACCCCAAGGACATCCTGGATGTCACGGCGCGCGATCTCACGGGTGACGGCAAGGCCGAAATCATCGTCCGTGCAGTGCTGCATGCCAAGGCGAGCAAAGCTCTTGGCGGCGATATGGTCGAGCGTCGCGCGCTGATGATCTACGGTGTCAAAGACGAAACGTTGGCCCGCGTGTTCGCGGCAGAGACGAGTCGCGCCGTTGGCGACAACGAAGTGCTCGGCGCGGTCGCCTTCGAGCCAGGCAAGCGCGGCATGGATATCGAACTGCGCCCAGCGCGGGCCCTGGGCTGGACCGAGAAAAGCTATCCGTTCCCGCCGGACACGACGACGGCGGGCGGTTTAGAGCCGCTGCTATTACCCTGGGGTGATGCGAGCAAGCGCCGCTATCACTGGGACGGCAACGCCTACGTTTTGGAGTGAATCGGCGCCCGAACGTTTCGTCTATTCGCGTCCGACAAAATTGTCGGTTGGTGAGGAACGCGCCAGGACGCCCGCGTTTCGGCTCGCTACATGGGCTTTAAAAAAGGCCGAAAGCATCGGCGTTTTTGGCCTTCCGACAGCTTTGTCGGGTGTCTCGATGACCTTCCGACAATTTTGTCGGACACACATTTCCCGCAGGATTTCGCCTTAGTTTCGCGTTCCGCAATGGGCCGCTTTTCGCGCTGTTATTGCAAGTGGCACAGACGTTGCTGATTAGCGCATTCGATGGCGCAGCGGCTCAACGAGTCGAATTCGGTATTCAGCGGACGCGCGGTCGTCGCTTTGCTCGAGGCGAGACCGAGTGAACTGAGCGCACTTCTCGAGGCGCACGACGCCGTTCCGATCGCCGTGCCAGCTGTCTCGGAAGCGTTGTACCTCGAGCTCGAAGAGGTTCGTTGCGTGATCGACGAATTGGCCGCTGGTCGATTCGAGGTCGCTCTGTTCATGTCGGGCAGCGCCGTATCCGCGCTGTTCGAGTGCGCGCACGAAGTCGGTCGCCGCGGGGATCTGGTGAGCGCGTTGCGAGGACTGACCATTGCCTGCCGCGGTCCGAAGGCAACGGCAGGTCTGCGCCGCTTCGGCTTGTACCCGCGCGCAGAGGCGGGCGCGTCGCTCGCGACCAACAGCCTGATCCGGTCGCTGCAGCGGCTCGATTTGAATCACAAAGGCGTGCTGCGCTTCAACGGCGAGGCAGACGACGCGCTCGCCCAAAGCCTGCGTGCGCGCGGCGCGCATGTGCGCGAAATCGAGCTCGTTCAACGACGCTCGACGCGCGACACCGCCGAGTCAGAGGCACTCGTGCGAATGATCGTAGGCGGCGCAGTACACGCCTTGATCGTGAGCTGCGAGATTCAGTTTCTGCACCTATATCAGATTGCCCGACGGCTCGAGCTTGCGCGCGAGTTCGTCTATGCGTTGCGCAAGAACGTCGCCGTCGCCGTAGTCGGTGTCGCCGCTAGCGATGTGGTCGAGGCCCACGGCGTACGCGCGCACGTCATGCCTGCTCAGCCGCAGATGCTGATCATGGCGCTCATGCACTTCTTGGAGACACGCGCGGGCGTTTTGCGCGGGGCGATGAGTCTCAGCCCGCTAACCACCTGATCACCGTCACGAAACCATAAACCAGCGAAAGCAGAAGAATGAAATCGGCAACCAAGGCCACACGCCTGCAACTCTTTTCCTTCTCGACGCCAGCCATGCGCGCCTTCCACATGAGCTGGCTCGCGTTCTTCGTCTGTTTCTTCGCCTGGTTTTCGCTGGCGCCGCTCATGCCGGTGATAAAAACCGAGTTCAAGCTGAGCAAGGATCAGGTCGCGAACATCAATATCGCGGCGGTCGGCATCACGATCTTGGTCCGGCTCCTGATCGGCCCACTGTGCGACAAATACGGTCCGCGCAAGACGTATTCGGCGCTGCTCGCGCTGGGCGCTCTGCCGGTGATCGGTATCGCGTTCGCCAAGAGCTACGCGGCGTTCCTGTTCTTCCGCCTGCTAATCGGCGCGATCGGCGCAAGCTTCGTGATCACGCAGTATCACACCTCGGTGATGTTCGCGCCGAACGTCGTCGGCACGGCCAACGCGGCCAGTGCGGGTTGGGGTAACTCTGGTGGTGGCGTCACTCAATCCGTGATGCCTTGGGTGCTCGCGGCAATGCTCAGCCTCGGTGTGGAGCGTGGCTTGGGCTGGCGCTTGTCGATGATCGTGCCGTCCGCGCTGATGCTGGTCGTCGCCGTGATGTACTACAAATTCACGCAAGACTGCCCGCAAGGAAACTACAAGGAGCTGCGCGAAGCCGGCGTCGAAATCGAGAGCGGTAAGAAGGGCGGCTGGCAGGTGTTCAAGGCCGCTGCAGCCAACTACCGCGTGTGGATGCTGTTCGTGACCTACGGCGCGTGCTTCGGCATCGAGCTGTTCGTGCACAACGTGGCCGCCAGCTACTACGTCGACCGCTTCAAGCTCGACTTGCAGTCAGCGGGTCTGGCCGCCGGTTCCTTCGGCTTGCTCGCGCTGTTCGCCCGTGCCCTCGGCGGTATCTTCTCGGATCGCGTGGCCCGCGTCCGCGGTCTCGACGCACGTACGACGCTGCTGTTTGCGCTCATGGTTGGCGAGGGTGCCGGCTTGCTCTGGTTCTCGCACACCAACACCACCGCTATGGCCGTCACCGCGATGATTGCCTTCGGAATGTTCACGCACATGGCGTGTGGCGCAACCTACGCGCTGGTGCCGTTCATCGATCGCAAGTCGCTGGGGGGCGTGGCCGGCATCATTGGTGCCGGTGGTAACGTGGGCGCCGTCGCTGCAGGCTTCTTGCTGAAGTCCGCGGGTAGCGTGCAAGCGTGCTTCTCGACGCTCGGCATCTGCGTGCTCGTCTCGTCCGTGTGCGCGATCGCCGTCCGCTTCAGCGCGAGCCACAAGGCGAAGGAGCAATCGCTGTACGAGCAAGCGCTCGCGGAGCGGCAATCGCTCGCTCCCGAACGCGAACTCGTCGCCCAAGCCAGCTGAGAAAAACGAATCGAGATCGCCTCCGGAAGGGGGGCGATCATGGTTTCCCAGCGCACCTCGCGAGACCACTCCGGTTTCGCGAGGTTTTGCTTCGGAGCGCGGCGAAAACAGCGGCGCAAGGAGAGGTGCGTTGCTGGATCACGATCGCCCCGAAAGAATCGACATCATGGGTTCAGCGGGCCTGTGCCCGGAAATTCGATCGACTGGTTCTTTCGAGAGCCCTAAGCTCGCGGATGAATGTCGCGCAATGGCACTGACTCGAACCTCAAAGAACCGTCCGCCCTGGTCCGCGCTGCGCGAGCATTGGAGGCCGAGCTGCAGAACCTCGAGTCGATTTCTCGCGCTGCGCGCAAGATCTCGCTCAACTCCGAAAAGAACATCACTCGCGCCGCCAAAGAGCTCGAGGAGGCGCTCACGCTTCCCGATCGCATGGCGGCCGGTTTGCAAGAGCTGGCGGCTGCGATGGCCGCCATGCAGGCACGTCAACAAGCCGCGCTGGAGCCGCTCGCGGTGTTTGCGACACAGATCCAAGCGAGACATCAGCGGTTGAGCGAGCACATGCAAGCGTATGCCGCCCTCGGGGCTGCCGCCGCCGAGATCACTGCGCGTATTCAGTCCGGTGAAGGCGAGCGCGCTACGGTCTTGAGTGACGTCGAGACGCAACTTGCGCGCATCGCCGCCGATGCCAAAACCTTGTTCGACGCGGCGCACGCCGATGATTTTCCGGAGCTGGCGCGCGAGGCCGACGCTTTGAAGCAGCGCGCGTCGTCGCTGCGCCGGCGGCTCGACTCCAAAGCGTAGCGCGCAACCAAGCTTGGAACTGGCTCAGAACACCGGCTCACAGCTCCTGCCGTCGGTCGTGAGTTCGACGTCGGTCGGCGAGGCTGAGGCCGAGGTCGATGAGGTCCGTACGGCGACGAGAGCGCAATGCGACGGCGATCGGGCGAGACGAGCGTGGGCACGCAGCTTGCTTAAGACCGCTCATGAAAGTGCAGAATTCGATGCTGGTTATCTTGGGCGTAGCGTTGGGAGCGGTAGGCTGCGTTGGTGGCCGCGATGTCGAGGTGAGCGGGAAGGTTACCGCGCCCGAGGGGGTGTCAGTCGAAGAGACGCTGATTGTCGACTTCATCGATACGCTGCCCGAGGGCTCCGTCGGCGAAACACCGAGCAGGCATCGAAGGTTGCTACACGGCCTCGGAGAGTTCAAAGAGACGGTTTCGCTCGAAGCGGACCAAGTGGAACTTTGGGGGCTCGACGATCGAGATGGCAATGGGCATTGCACTCAGGGGGAGGCTTGGGGCCGTGTGCCATCCGCTCCGATCGAGAACAATCGCGCGGCTGGAATCACACTGATTTTGCACGCGCAGCCATGCCCGCCTCTAGAGGAGTGAAGTCAGCGGGTCTGCCAGTGACGCAATTGGCTCACCGATAGTGGCAATTAGAACACTATGACATCTGCGTCGCGGCGCCCGAACACGTACAAATCGCACGTTACAGCCAGCCAATTGTACTCGCTATCGCTTGCGCGCGCGGCTTGCGACGTAAATGATATCTAGATGGTTCGAGTGGTAGGAAGATATGTGGGTGTGTTCTTGCTCGCGTGCGCGGGTCTGATGATCAACAGCTGCGCGCCCGACAAGGAACCCGAAGCGCAGGCTGAGCAGCTCGCTGAAGAAGCGACGCAAAGGGTGTGCGGCATCTTCGAAACCTGCTGCGTCGCTGCCAACTTTCCGTATCAAGAACAGGGCTGCAAGGCCAACTACGGACCAAAGATTCGCAAACACTTCGTCGAGCAGAGCTTCCTCGGCGCCGATCTCGATGCTGCGGCCGCGAAGCGCTGTTTGGACGCAATTGGAGTGGTCAGCGACGGCTGCCGAGCGGACAGTGCCCGCTACCTGACTGACGCCTGCAACGAACTATTCAAAGGCACGGTGCCGCTCGGCGGCGAGTGCGACCCACGGCACGGTTGTGCGTCGACTGCCAACGCGCCCCTCACCTGCGAAAGGCAGTATGATGATAGGTCCGGATACGTGTATTCCGGCGTATGCGTCGCGGTTCCTCCCCGCGTAGTCCACAACCGCCCAGGGCAGCCCTGCAACGAGACCTGCACCGGCGAGAAAGGCGGCGGCCCATGCGTGCGCATGGGGCTCGCTGGTGAGACGGGCGCTGCGGAAGGCATCTGCTACGCGAGCGACGGCCTGTTCTGCAGCGTGGAATCGAATCAGTGCGAGCAGCAATCAGTGAGCGGTGAGCCCTGCAAGGGCAAGGGTTACTTGGCATGCGCGACCGGGACCTACTGTGATTCCGCTGCCGACCAGTGCGTACCGGTACGAGCGCTCGGCGAGTCCTGCACCTCGTCGGAGCAGTGCGACCAGAACCTCTGCAACAACGCCGGCGTCTGCCAGGGACCAGGGCCAGTCGCCTCCGCGCAGCTATGTGCGGGTCAGCTCACAATGCCCAGTGGTCCTCCCCAGCCGATGAGCGGCGGATAGCTCGCAGTCGAGTCCCAGTCGCCAATTTCAAGCCATGGCTGGTATTCTCACGTACGAGCAATTGTCGAACGCCCGCCCGCCTTGAGCTGGGTAGGTGACCCAATTCTTTAGAATGGCCTCGAGCTTGAACCCGCATTTCTCTAGAACGCGTGCGGACGCCGGGTTGTCGAGTGCGCAGGTTGCCCAAACGCGAGAGACAGCAGGCATCGCTTCGACCATTTGCGTGACCTCGCGAACAGCTGCGGTAGCGAAACCGCGTCCGCAGAACGGCCTGTGAACTACATAGCCGATTTGCGCGCGGTGTCCGACAATCGTGGCTTTGACAATACCAATGACCCCCTCGGTGGGAACCACGATGTGAAACGCTTTGCTCTCGGGAGTGGGAAGGATGCTTGCGATATAGCGCTGCGCGTCACCGACGTCAGAGAACACGCTGGCAGTGAGGTATCCGAAGTTTTCCGAATGGCGGCCCCAAGCATCGAAGATGGTGTTCGCGTCGCCATGCTCGACCGGCTTCAACTCGACCACTGATACTCGAGCCACGAATGACTTACTCCCTTCGGTCCGAAGTGTATTTGTGCCGAGCGTGGAACGCAATCTAGGTCGCACGACCAATCGAACAACTTCTCGGTCGAACCCTCCAAAGATTACTTGAGCTGAGTTCAGCGCGAATCTCTAGTCCACGGGTCTTGTCGATACTCATCCATCCGCCCGCCCGTAGCTCGTGGTCGTGCCGCCTCAAGGCGCGAGCGTCGCCTGCATGAACATGCTGTTTGGCATCGGCTCGCTTGCCGCGTAGTAGGTGGCGGTTGCATCAGGCGTGTACGGCATGCATGTGCTTCCGGACTTACTCCAGAGTGCTGGTAGCGTGACGGGAGTGGGGTCGACCGTGCGAATCGTTCGCCAACCGATGACGCACGAAGAAACCTTGCTTACCGCGAACTTGGGCGGCGCGTTGAGCTCGCAGCTGGGTACTTGGACGTAGGTCGCGGCCACCTTGCACTCGGAATCGCTGAACGCTTCCAACGTCGTTGCGCGCGAGGTCGGGTCGCTAGTCGGCAGGCAATAGTACGGAGCCTCTGCGGAATTCGATGCGAATGAGCAAGGCGTCTGGAGTTGCTCGTCCCACCAATCGTGGAAGAAGCAGCCTCCGTCCGCCGCGTTGCGATACATGGGCTTCAATCGCCCGGCGTCCGTGGTCTGCGTTTTGGTTTCGACCGTCAGAAAGTCAGTATCCGGCGCAGCTTTGACCGTGAACGCGCTGCCAGTCGGATTCATCGAGGGCATGCACGAGCTGCGAATGTATCGGGGGTCAGTGAAGCTGGCGTCGGCCTTCACGAAGCTGCTGCCGAGACTGCAGGCTGCCACGGACGTGTAGCTAGCATAGCGCGCCAGCGCTGAACCACAGGTGCTCGAGCTGGTGAGGAGCGTTTGCTTGCAGCTCGAGTCTGTGTACTGAAGGTGCCCTTGTAGCTGAGGCACGCAATGCTCCTTGCCGTCGGCGAGCAGCTGGAAGTCGCAACGCTCGTTGAGCTGACTATCGAGAAAGCTGTTCACGATGTGCAGCTCTCCATCGTCCGCATAGCCCTGCGCCCAGATACGGCCTGCTCCGCGCCACACCGCTGGCTTTACCTCCGCGTACTCGGCAGGGTCGAGATCGGGGCCGCGCCGGTAGAGGTTGTTGAGCACGTTGTAGGGTTTGCATTCCCCGGTGCCGGACGCATACACCATCAAATCCGGCAAGCGCTCGCCGAAGCCGAAGATGCGCCGCCGCTGATCGCATGCGTCGGAAGACACTGGCTCGGCTTGGTAGTCGAGGCCGCAGATCCCCCGGTACTCGATCTCGTCAGTGCACTTGTCGTCCAAGAAGTAGCGGTTCACCCGATCTTTGTCGTGCGCGGGTGGCATGCAACGATACTTGCCTTCCGCATCTTGCGTGATCGCGCACTCCACCTTCTTCTCGTTGTCATAGAAGCCGACGAACACCTGGTCGCCCTCGGCCGTGACGGCGTTGCGCAAGACGATGCGCGCGCCGTCGGTATGAATGCTCGTACGCGACATGCAGCTCGCGTCGAGCTCGCCATTGCCGATCCCCGTGAGCTCGCTACCGCCCTGATTGCTGCCGCCCTGAGCCGCGCTCGAGCCGCCTGCGCCACTCATTCCTGCTGTGTGCCCGGCATTACCCGCCACTGAACCGCTGCCTGCCGCCGCGTTGACGTCACCAGCGCCTCCCGCGGTACTCGGGGAGCCGCCCGTGCTCTTCTGACTCGAACCGCACCCCAGCAGGACCCAAGCTCCCAACAACGCACCCGCAGTACACCTCGCCACCATCACGGCAGTGTACGCGAATCGCCAGCAAAGGATCCTCGCGAGTCGTCGTTTTGTTCAGGAGTTCAGGTGTACGCCAGCCGACCTTGGAAGTAGCGAAGGGTGAAACGCAGACGATTGCGTATGACGACACGCGTCCGAACGGACCCGACTGCGGCCCCGTGTGCCAGAACGCGGCTGTCGAGTTCCAGTTGCAGTAGGCCCGATCTGGAAACGCCGTGCGACACCCGGCGCCTCTTAGCCATCTGCTCCGTTCCTGCTAGCGCTGCACTGTGTTCAGCTCGCGTGCATGAGTCGGCATGACCTTGGGCCACTCGAAAAGGAGGTCATCCCCGATTTCCTCCGCTTTGCAATGCCAAGTAGTGTTTACGAGGCCGGCTTTTGCGCCAAATCAGCAGCACGAGAGCGCCGAGCACGGTCGCCAAGCTGAGGCCGGATACGACGAACCAGGCCGCGGAAAAGGGCAGCTTCGCGCGTAACACGACTCGCCGAATTGGTTCTTGGCCCGTATTTTCGATCGCTACCATCCCGCCCTCGGCGTCGACATGAACGTGAGCGTTCGTCGGGATAGTGGAAATCCGCCAACCGAACGCGGGCAGACGAATGCGCAGAGCCACCTTACCGCCCGGTTTCAAGTCGAAGATTTTAACTCTCAGATGGGTGAGCGCTACAGATCCCGCATCGTCTGCCCCTTTGGCAACGATCGGCAACGAATGCCGAGCGCTCCACTTTTTCGGTTCGAACTCGTTGCCGACAATCAGGAAGCCATCCGAGTAGCCCCCGCCTTTCAGGAAGTCGCGCCCGACGCCCGGAAACCGACGTATCCTCGTATACGAGCGGAAGTCGTCGGTAGCGTCGCGTTCGTCTCTGAAGCGAGCAATCGGATCGATGGCATCCGGGTAGACCGAATCGCAATGCGAGGTTCCGCCGTGACTGCCGGCCGCATGTGTCCACCAAGCGACCGATCCGAGCATCAAAAAGCCAGCCAGCGACGTCGCGAGCCACGCGGAGGGCCCCATTCGTGAGAACAGAGCATCGGCGCCGAGTGTGGCGAGGAGCACCAGTCCGAATGCCGATACGGCCATGAAACGCTGCACGACGCGAAAACCACCATTGCTCAAGCCCCTGAAAATTTCGAACGCAGTCCAAGAGCAAGACAGGAACAATCCGACTGTGATTAACAGCAAACCGAATATTGCAAGGCGACGGTGCGCTTTCCTCCACACCAGGCTGAAGACACCCACTAGGGCAAGCAGCGCTGCAACCGGCTGAAGGGCGACTGCGGCTTCCTCCACACCCCAACCACGAGCTGTTTCCTGAAGGCCGGGCACCGCGTAGACGATGTGGTGTTTGACGATCGAAAAGTCGAGCAGGTTCCGGACTGCTTCTCGCAACGGGATTGGCCCATAGTCCTCGACGGGGCGCGTCATCGAGAAGGTCAACCAGCTAGCGAGCTTCGGACTTGCGATCAGCGCCGCGATCGCGAAGGCGACGAGCCCGAGGCCAACGATGCTGGCAGACTCGCGCGAGTTAGGCCGGAACGCGAGCCACTCGGCGATGACGAATAGAAACATCACCGGCAAAATGAGGAATACGAACGAGCCATAGGTCGGGCCAAGAAGCATGAGCCCCAATGCGAGACCGAACCAAAGTACCGATGCTGGCGTTCGCTCGCGCATCAGCTTCTCGCACGACCAAAGCAGCCCCGGCAGGCCCAAGTGCCAAAGGAACATGTCGTTGCCTACTGCGATGCGCCACAGCACACCAAGGCTGCTCACGTTTGCGAGTCCACCTAGCAGCGCCGCCTGAACGCTGACTCTGCGGCGCATCCAAGACGTAAACAAATACACGCCCAGCGCTCCCCAAACGCCGGTCATCAGCCGCAGCGCGACTGTCGGACCGACGAGCACTGTCAGCGGGACGACGGGAGAGAATAGGTTGCTTTGCGGATCCTGGAGGAAGTAACTCCCGCCATTGAACGCGAAGGAGAAGAATGGGTACTCCCCGAACTTCCGCAGGCCAGAAAAGATGGCATCCGCGTGAGTTTCTGAGATTGACCAGTCGCATCCGTCGCTGCGCATGGCCAGCCAAAACAGAACCGCCGCAGAGAGTAACGAAACGCAAAGGATTTGTAGGCTGACCCAGCGCTTCACGATAAACTGAGATTTGGAGGACGGTCAGACCGTCAATCGATTCAATTGCCGAAAGGCAGGCGCAGCAGAGCGCGACGACATCCGTGCGTTCTGAATCTGGATCTCGACCACTCGTTGGCGCAGTCGCTGTGGGAGCTACGCGCTGCGCCGCGCGCGCCACGCCCGCTTACCCAAAATTCAAATCTGGGATTGGGTGATCGGGTTAGCGGGCGCGAGCGACGGTGAGCGTCGCGTAGCTTGCGTGACGTCGCGCGTTTTTACGGCAGCGGCGCGGTGGAGATGTGCATCGCGAACTGTTGCGCGTAGTTGGGGAACAGTTCGCTCGTGTCGTGGTAGTCGCCGCCGCCACTGGATGATGCACCGAGCACTTTGCCGAACGAAAGTTGGTCGTTCGACGGCGAGGTGCTGTCGTAGCAACCTCCCGCGCCCAAATAGACGCCGAAAGCGTAGCGATGGCCAGCTTGAAGCTCGAATGCGAGCTCGCCCGAGTCATACGTGTCGTCGCCCGCAGGGAAGTTCACGACCTGATCGAGCCGCAGCACGTATTCACTACCCACGAGTTCGTACACCACCCAGGCGCCCTGCGTCGCGGCGCTCAGTCGCAGCTTGGCGTCGATTTGGGTGAGGAGGCGGTCGGAGTACACGTCCACGACGTTGGCTGACAGCGTCGTGGTCTTGCCCGTGTACGCCTTGTCAGCCGGGCCGAACTCGTCGACCGCGTTTTCGGCGCAGGCATTGGCAGAGTTGCACACCAGACCTTGCCCGGCACAGTCGTGCGTTACCGGGCTCACTGAAGCGCCATCCGTGCTGCAGGTGCCGATCTGATTGCCGATACACGCGGTGGTCCCCGGGGCGCACAGGTTCGATTGGCAGTCCGCGGTGTCGCCCGAAACGGCGCAATGGCGCCCAATTGGGCAACCCTTCTGGAGCACTTGGCTGCCGTTGGATCGGCAAACGTAAATGTCGTTGTCGACGCAGAATGGCGGCGTGGTTTCGTCGCATCCTGCCGGCCGTGCGCCAGCTGCGCCCCCGCTACCGCCGCTCGTGGAGCTGCCGCCGTTACTGGGCTCTACACTGGGACCTTGGTCGCCGCCCCCAACTCCGGCACTCGTGCCGCCTGCGATGGCGGTACTGCCTGCGGTTTCACCTTTTGCGTCTGCTGCCTTGCCAGCGCCGCCCTCCACCTCGCCAACGCCTTTCACCACGCTGCCTGAACAAGCCAAAAGCAGCGTCGCCGAAAGCCACCCCAGTCGTGTGATTGAACCGTATCGCTCGAGCATCAGGCGCCCCTTTCGCTCAGTACGTTCCCCCAAGGTGCTGGATTTCATTTCGAATTCAACCGAGGTTCGCACGCGCCCGTCAGTCGTTCGCGCAGCGCGGATGTGGGGTGGCTTGCCACGAAGTGAGCGGCCAGCGCAGGATCGCGATGCTCCGCACACGCCGCGAGCACGCGTAGGGCTTCGCGGTCGGTCGTGAAGACACCGTTTGGATAGCGCGCCGCGTGTTCGTCGAGCCAAACCTTTGCGAGGTGCGGTTGCCCCGCATCGAGTTGCCCCTTGGCGGCGTTAATCAGGTGCAGCTCAGCGTCGAACGTCGTGGGAGCGACTGACGTGCTGGGCGCTAGCGTGGCCGACGTCGCGCGAGGTGCGCGGGTCGTTGGCGTCGTCGGCGCAACAGCACTCGGCTCGGGTGCAGGTGGCGTTGCAACGGGCAATGCAGGCAGCGCGGCCGCGCTGGTAACGGCTGCTGCGCGCGCCGCCTCCGCCGCTGTCGGTTGTGCGCGCGGCGCTCGACGCGGTGCCGACAACGTGGCGGACACGCTCGAGCCGACAAGGCCGAGCGCGAAGCCTCCAACGATCCACTTCGATGCCACAGTCCAGCCGAATTTGCCTGCGCTCGTGCTCGCCGCGGCCGCGACGGGCAGCGGGGCCGCAGCGACGGATTCGAGCAAACGCGTCAGCCCGCGCTGCGCCAGTTCAGGCGAAGGGCGGACGGCTTTCTCCGCTGCAAGTAGCTGCGCCAAGTCGGTCATTTCTCGAACCTCCGATCGCGCGCTCGATCTCGCTCGATCGCCTCCGACAGCGCGATTCGCGCCTTGCGCAAGCGCGAGTCGATGGTGCCGCGTGGCGCGTCCAGTGACTCGGCGATCTCCGCGGTGGTGAAACCTTCCAGTTCGGCCAAGATCATGACAGCACGTAGCCCTTCTGGCAGCTGCTGCAATAAGTGGCGCAGGTATGCGGCTGCTTCGCTCTGTTCACCCGCGTCCGCGACGCTCGGCGGCTGCTCCGCCAAGTAGCGCGAGAGATGATGGTGCCGCCGTGCCCGGTCGCGCTGCATGCGCTGCACGATGCGAAGCGTGATCGCGAATAGCCAGGTGCGCTCACTCGAACGGCCCTCGAACTCGGGCAAGCGTCGTGTCGCTACCATGAAGACCTCGTGCACAGCGTCATCCACCCATTCGTCGCTGCAACCCAAACGCCGCGCATTGCGCCACACGAACTCGAAGTGTTGCCGGTACAGCGCTTGCGCGGCTTGCTGCAAATCGGCTGTGCTGGGCGGCTCGGCCCGGGCCGAAGCAGTGCGGAACGCGGGCGCAATAGCCACCACTTCTTTCCGTTCCCCGGGGCGCTTCGTTTCATTTCGAAAAAACGCGGCCACTGCTCATAGCCGATAACTCAAGCCCAGCAGGCCGTTCACGGCCATCGGTCCCGATGCAAAAACCTCTGTCATTACGGAGTCTTGCGTAACCCCGTAGCGAGCTTGTATCGGCAACCAAGTAAGTCCGACTCCAACGAATGGAGACAGGGGCCCGTGCACGTAGGCGAGCGACGCATCACCCGACAGCGAGGGCAGGGCCGTGTGTTGACTGCGCGCCTGGCTCACGCCGTGTCCGGTTGCATACATGTCGCCACCGCCACCGCCGACGCACAGCCGCAGCCGCCACGCGCCGAGCCACGGCAAACCACAAGCCCGCAGCTCGACCGCGAACCACGCGACCGAAATCTCGGAGCTTTCGGTTCCGGGCACGTGTTTGAAGCGTGGAAGCATATAGCGAGCGACCACGCCCAACTCGAAGTGCTCACGGGCCGCCGACACGTCCACGCCGATGCCTGGGCCCACGCTCGGGAGCGCCCCTCCGCTCACGAGACCAAACACGCTGAGCGGGAAGCGAAACGGCGGGCTCGCTTTTTCTGGACTTGGCAACCGGGGCAGGACCGGCAGCGGAGCTGGAGGCGAGGGCGCAGGCTCGACGAGCGGAGCCACAGGCGGAGGAGCTGGCGCCGTCGCAGCCGGTTCGGGCTGTCTCTGGATCTGTCGTGCGTTGGCCCGGCCGGGATCGATCGTCAGCGCGATCACGAGCGCGGCCGCAGCCATCAACTTTTCGCAATCGGGGTGATCGAGCTTTCGCTCTTCCACGCCGCTGGGGGTTTGGAAAAGCAGCGTAGCCGTGTAACCCGCGGGCTCGAGGCTCACGCTAGCTAAAATCGACAGCGCCTGTTTGCCCGCGTCGCTCAGCGGCTGCCCCAAGTCAGCCTCGATTGCCTGCTTCAAATGGGCTTCACTGGGGCACGCTCCGGGCGCATCCCAGCGCACGGAGAGCTGCCCGGTTCCGTCCTCGGCGTGCGCCGATCCACTGCAAAATACCGCCGCGGCAACTGCCACCAAGCCGAGCACCAACTTCACGTGCTCGAGCCTAGTCGCTTTGCTTCCGAGCGCCACTTGCAGCGCTATGTCTCAGGTTGCCCCGGCGTCGCGATAGCGGCTTCGAGCTCTTGAATGCGCCGGCGTGCGGCGGCAAGTTGTGCAGAGAGGCGCACGATGATTTGGATCCCCGGCCAATCGACCTCTAGATCGCGCCAGAGCGTGCGAGCGAGGAGCACCGCATCCAAGTCGACACTCACGATGTCGTCGCTTTGCTCGATGAGCCCTTCTTCGACCAGACGGACGATGAACTCGTGATCGCCTTCGACCAACTCGAGCAAGTGTTGGTAGGTGTATCGGATCATAGCGCAAGGCCCTCCCGGATCGGGGTCGCGTAGAGCTTGTCGGATGCATTGAGCGCCGTGGCCAGCGCATCGTCTGCGATGTCGGGCATCTGCACATCGACGTCGATCAGCATATCACCGCGCTGATCCTTGCGCTCCACGCCCTTTCCGCGCAAACGCAGGGTTGCATGCTGCTTCGTGCGCGGGGGGATCTTCAGGGCGACCGAGCCATCGAACGTCGGCACACTGACGCTGGCGCCGTTATACGCCTCGTTCAGCGTGAGCGGGAGCGTCAGGTGTAGATCGAGGCCCTCTCGGCGGCACAGCGGGTGCGGGCGAACGAACACTTCGATCACGAGATCGCCAGGTGGTCCACTGTTTTGACCCGGCGCGCCCTTGCCACGGACGCGCAGCGTGTCGCCGTTGTCGGCGCCTTTGGGGATGCGAATGTGAACGGTGCCGTGGTTAGGCAGCTCCGCGGCGAGCTCAGTTCCCTCGACCGCTTGGCGCAGCTCGACCTCGATCGAGGTGTAGAGGTCGCGGCCGCGAGAAGGTCCACGTGGGGTCTGGCGCTGGAATAGGTCGCTGAGATCGAAGTCGATCGGGCCCTCGGAGCTGCTGAAACCCGACGTGCGTCGCTCCCGCGACTCCTGCCAGCGCGCATACTCACGCGCCTTTTCAGAGTCGAAGCCGCTCTGCAACGAGGCATCACCGAATTCGTCGTAGGCCTTGCGCTTCTCCTCGTCAGACAACACGTCATACGCTGCGGCGATCTTCTTGAAGGCGACTTCGGCCGTGGGATCGCCCGGATTGACGTCCGGGTGATGTTGGCGCGCGAGCTTGCGATACGCCTTACGTATCTCGTCGTTGGAGGCCGTTTTGGCGACACCCAAGGTTTCATACAGCGACTCAGCCATGCCCCGGACTCTAGCGGATCAGGGCAAGCCGTGGATTGCGATCTCGGCCAGCGATTCCCTGATTGGGGCGATCGCAAGTTCCGCAACGCACCTCGCGGCGAGCCAGACTGCCTCGCGATACGGCCCGCTCATCGCGGTGAGTCCCGGCAAAATCGAGCGCTTCGGTTTCGAAGCTCATGCGGGCCGGATTTCTCGAGCTCGTTCGTCTTGTTTGGCATGAGTTCGAAGCCGCTGACCTGGTTGGGATTTTGCGCGTACGTGTTGATTGGATGCGGGAACGCCGCCACCGTCTCCAATCTGAGCTCGGCCGGCAGCACTCCAACCGACCCTGAGACGGGCGTGAGTGGCGGCCCTGGGGAGAACGCCGACGAGGGCGGTGCGGCGGGACAGCGCGCGACTGGGGGCGCGAGCTCGGCGGGAGCACCTTCTGTCGACGCTGAAATGGGGAGCGGCGGTGAGGTCGAGAGAGCCAGCGAAGGCGGGGGCACCGGGGACGGTTCGAACGAAGCCGATGCCGCGGGGTCATGGGCAGATCCCGCAGGCGCGGTCAGCGTGGACGGAGACGAGCGCTCAGCCGTCGCAGCTGTTGGCGACATTCAACGCTTCGTGACTGCGGTCAATCAGGAAAATTCGCGATGGGCAGCAGACGAGTTGATGTGGTTGTCGTTCCGCCCGTCGCAGGTCGTTGGGGCTTCGACCGGCGATCGGAGCTTTCAAGATCCATGGCCCACTGGAGGTATGAGTTCGGCATCGGACACTTGTAACCGACAGGGGTGCGCCTACACGGATTACCGATTGCCCGACGCGTATCAACTCCGACTGTGCACGGGCGCCGTAGCGCGCTCCGCCGATGGAACGACGGTGACGATAGACGTGACCTTGAACGAGTCGCCCTATACGATGCGCGAAGAGAGGCACCTGACGGCAAGCCTGCGCGTGACCTCCACCGTTGTGGATGGCTGGCTGCGAATCACCGGCAATGCCGTCGGCGGCATGACGGTCGACACGTTGCGCTTCGACCAGGTGACGGTGACTCAACCGCCGACGAGCGGCAGCATCGAGCTCGATCGAACGGGGCCGCTCGCCCACTATCGAGCGTCGTTCAACTTCAATTGAAGCGCTCGCGCGAAGCCACCGCGTTGCAGGCGCCGGCACCTTCCGGGCAGTTCGAACCACGTACCTGGGTGATTCCCCCTCACTCCGTGTAGCCGCTCGCGTGTCACGTGAGTCGTTCAATGGCCGCATGAAGGTGGCGGCGGTGAGCGCTCTCGCACTCGCCTCGTGGACGATCGCCCTCGTGTTTAGCCTAGGGCTTGTCGGGTTTCATCTCGAGCAGCGGCTTCGGAAACTCGCGTAGATGTTCATTGAGCCAGCCTGTCTTGGCAAAAGGCATGAGCTCCAATCCGTCAGCGCCGTTGCTGGCGATGCCGAGAGACACCGCTTGGCCGCCAACCACGATGGCGAGTTGAGTTTTATCGCCCTTCTTGTACACGCGACCTGCGGCGTCCCAAACTTGGCTCTCGGAGGCCAGCGTCACGTCCGTCATTTCGCCGGCGCCGCGAACACGCGCGGAAGCTCGAAAGTCGGTCAGGCTGGTGAACATGGGGATGAGCTTGCTGATCACGTCTTTTTCGGCGAGCGCTTTGAGCAGGGGATCGAGATCGCGAGCCTGCACGCCGAACGTGCCGTCGAACGCGAGCGGCTGCTCGTTCCAAAGGGTAAACCGACCGCTCTCTATGTCCATCCACCAGCCACTGACGTCGTGGCTAGCAACGTGCATGGCCACATCGCGGATTCGGAACGCGAACTTTTGCAGTTGGTTGATCTTGAGCTTCGGGTTGAATCGCAGCTCGCTATCGAGCTTGAGGTTCGCGCTGCTCGCGATTCCTCCGGCCGTCACGCTGAGCCCCTTGCTGACCGCGTGAACACGTCCACGCGTCCAATACTCGTGATCCATGTCTAAGTTGAGTGATGCATTCAGCTCACCCTTCATCTCGATCGGTGGCGGATCGGCGACGACGGCTGGTAGATCGCGCAAATCGACCGACACAATCTTGGGCATGCGTAGCTCTGCCCGCTTGAGGTCGGTCGACTTGCTCAGTTGAATCGTGTCGAGCTGGGCTTCTTCGTGGTGATCGTGGATCTGGATCGTGAACGCGCGCATCGCCCGGGCCAACGAGACGTAGCTAGACTTGGAGCTCGAGCGCACGATGGGTAGATGCTCATTCGAGCCAGCTGCGTCGAAGTCGAGCTGCAGGTCGGTCCCGACACCGAAGCCGATACCCTTCAGGTTGATCGAGTCTGTCTGATAGTAAAGGTGGCTCTTGCTTCCCAGCTTGCCGCGATCGAGATAGAGATCGACTGCGAGGGGACCCTTTCCTTTGGAAATGTCCAGCTTCTCGGCTTCGAAATACGAACCTAGGCTAGTCATCGACTCGACGTCCGTTCTCAGGTTCACCCGAGCAGTGACCAGCTCCATGAAGCTCGCATCGGCGTGCTCTTTGGGATTCAGTTTAGGAATGTCTGCGGTGATCTGACCTTGGAGTCCGGTCGCGATCGTCTCCTTCGCCCCGAAACGAAGCTCTCCCGGACCCAAATCCTGCACGGCCGTCTCCACTTGCATCACGTCCGGTCCGACGATGAAGCCGCCGCGTAGGTGTCCTTTCCCGAGATAATGGTATTCGAAGAACCAAAGTTCTTTGACCGCGATGTCTAGCCCCTGAACGCGGACGGTCCAATCTGGATCTTGCGTTTCCGTGGACTTTGCCGTCGGTTCTCGAATGACGTTCGCGCCTGGCAGATCCGGGAGTGGCGGATACGCTTTCACTCGGCGTTCGATATTCTTGGTATCTTTGACCTGCACGCGCATCTGGTAGCTCACATCGTGAGCCGCGAGCGTGGTCACGTGCACACGACGCTTCACGAGCTCCAAGAGGCGCAAATTGAGCACTAAATCTTGCCCCTCCAGAATGAACTGCGTCGTTCCATTGCACGAGATGCGCACGTTCTTCATGTGCACCTTGCCCGGCCAGATGCTGTACGCAGGATTTTGAATCTCGACTCGCAGGTCTTCCGACTTCACCAGCCACTCGACGAAACCGGTCCACAACGCGAGGGTGACGAGTACCGGATACGCCAAGAGCGCGAGGGTGATGGTAATGAGCCAGCGCAGCTTTCGTTTGCGGGTCCAAGTAAAAGGGGGCCGCGTTTTGAGCTGTTTCAACCGGTCGAGCATCGGCATTCGGCAAAATTGCGCGCTGCACGATTCGTTCCAGGCCGGCAGCTTCGCCCCTTGGCTTTACGCTGCACCCCTGGCGCGTCGTTTGCTCACCAGTCGCGATCATGGACGCTCGGTTGCGAAGGACCTTGCATGGCGTCTTGGGGGGCGTCATTGGCGCGGCTTGCATGACAGCGCTGCGAATGGTTGCCCATCGCGCAAAGTGGATCGAGCAAATGGTCCCTCAGGCTGTGGAAGCTAAGGCCAAACACCGTTTCCCAACTCTAAAATCGGTTGCCTTGGCTACCGAAGAATTCGAAACTCAGTCTTACGTTCAGCCGTTGCACTACCCGGCCTCACTAGTTGCCAAGACCGGTTGAAGTCTTGGCTCACGTGGCGGCAAATATTCACAAGCGACAGTTTGCGCCAGCGCACTCCTGGCACTGAAGCGCGCCTGATCTGATCGGCTTCTGCGTCAACGCGCGCCGCAGTCGCTGCCCGCACGCAAGCCCGCAGCGCTACGGCTCGGAAGTTGCAGAGCGCAGCGCGCGACGTGGGCAGCGCGGGCTAGCTCTGATCGCGTGACTTCACTGGGAGCAACGATGGCCGCCAAGAAACCTTCAGAGAGTACTCGTTTATCAAAGAAGTCTGGGCGCAATGGCGGTTCTTCGCGAGCCGCGAAAGCAAGCGCACGTTCGACGGTCAGCGGACCGGCCCGTACGACTCGACGTGGGACGACGGACGAGGCAACAGCCAAGCAAGCGAATACGCAGACGCTCGCGGCGGGGATGTCATTCAACGCCAACAAGGCAAACGAGTACGGCAAAGCCAGCCTCAAGCCAGTGAAGGGCGCAACGACGACGGTGGCCAACGCCCGTGCGACGGGCAGCACCCTGACCGAGGCGGTCGCTTCGGACAAAGTGGGCAGCGGTAAGCCGAATCTCGGCGTCAATCCCGGCAATTTGCCGCTCGATAGGGTCCGCGCTGACTCGACCGAGCAGCCGCTCACCACGAACTTGGGCGTGCCGGTCGCCGACAATCAACACTCGCTGAAAGCGGGGCTACGCGGTCCGGCGCTGCTCGAGGACTTCATTTTGCGTGAAAAGATCACGCACTTCGATCACGAACGCATTCCGGAGCGGATCGTGCACGCCCGCGGCTCCGCGGCGCACGGTTACTTCGAATGCTACAAGTCGATGGCCAACGTCACCCGAGCCTCGCTTTTTGCGGAAGCGGGCAAGCGCACGCCAGTCTTTGTTCGTTTTTCGACCGTGATCGGCGAGCGCGGCTCGCCGGACACGGCGCGTGACGTGCGTGGTTTCGCCGTCAAGTTCTACACAGACGAGGGCAATTGGGATCTGGTCGGCAACAACATGCCGGTGTTCTTCATTCAAGACGCCATCAAATTCCCCGACTTAATTCACGCGGCCAAGCCGGAGCCGCACTTTGCGATGCCGCAAGCTGCCACCGCGCACGATACGTTTTGGGATTTCGTGTCACTGATGCCGGAATCGACTCACATGCTGATGTGGGCCATGTCGGATCGCGCGTTGCCGCGGAGCTTCCGCATGATGCAGGGCTTTGGGGTGCACACGTTTCGACTCGTGAACGAACAAGGGAAATCCACGTTCGTGAAGTTCCACTGGCGGCCGGTCGCGGGCACCCATTGCTTGGATTGGGATGAGTGCGTCAAAATCGCGGGCGCAGATCCGGACTTTCATCGCCGTGATCTTTGGGAAGCGATCGAGGCCGGCGCATTCCCGGAATTTGAGCTCAGCTTTCAAATGTTCTCGGAGAAGCAGGCTGAGTCCTTCAGCTTCGATGTCTTGGATGCGACCAAGCTCGTCCCTGAAGAACTCGTGCCGCTCACTCCCGTGGGCAAGATGGTGCTCAATCGCAATCCGGACAACTTCTTCGCAGAAACGGAACAGGTGGCTTTTTGCGCCGCGCACGTCGTGCCGGGTCTCGATTTCTCGAGTGATCCGCTGCTCGCCGGTCGCATCCACTCCTATCAAGATACGCAGATCTCACGGCTCGGCGGTCCGAACTTCCACGAAATCCCGATCAATGCGCCGGTTGCCCAAGCTCACAACAACCAGCGCGACGGCATGCACCGCCAAGCGATCAACCGCGGCCGCGTTGCATACGAACCGAACTCGTTGGGTGGCGGCTGCCCGTTCCAGGCCGGCGCGGCTGGATTTACCTCATTTCGAGAGCCGGTTCAGGAAGAGAAGGTGCGTGGCAGCGGCGAAAAGTTTGCGGATCACTACACGCAAGCCGCGCTCTTCTACAACAGCCAGAGCCCGATCGAGAAAGCCCACATCTTGCGGGGCTTTCGTTTCGAGCTCACCAAGGTGCAAGTCCCCGCCATCCGCGAGCGCGTGGTCTCGATGCTGGAGAACGTGGACCTGGGGTTGTCCAAAGCACTCGCAAAGGCTTTGGGAATCGCCCTGCCGAAGCCGATGCCAAAAGCGCTGAAGAATCCCAGCAAGCCCGAGCTGACCGTATCCCCAGCGCTATCGATCTTTTCGCAACCGGGGGACGGCAGCATTCGCACTCGCCGCGTCGCCATCATGATAGCGAATGGGGTGGACGGCGCTGCCGCGCGCACGCTGTACGAGGGTTTGGCGCAGGAGGGCGCGCTGCCGCGCTATGTTGCGGCTCGTTTGGGAAGTGTGGCGACTGAAGAAGGCGAGACACTCGAGGTCGATGCCACCCTCGAGACCATGCCCTCCGTGCTGTTCGACGGGCTGATCGTCCCGGGCGGGAACGCTGCCATCACGACGCTCGGCAACATCGGACAAGCGCTCGAGTTCATCAAAGATCAGTATCGCCACTGCAAGCCGATCCTGGCGCTCGGCGCGGGCGCAGATCTCACGGAAAACGCTGGCGCTTCGGCGACTCTTCCGTCGGGCGAACCCGATCCGGGAATGCTCGTCGGTCGGCATGCGAGTGCGTCTCAGGCCCTCCCAGATTTTGTGAATGCTCTAGCTCGCCACCGCCATTTCGAGCGCGCGATGGATCCGCCGGAGGTGTGAAACGTCCGAGTGTGCGCGTGGCAATGACTCCTTGGGGCGCGCGATGCTCGGGCGTTTGGGGCGTTGCGCCACGCTCTAACCAGCGCTTTCACAATTCTGGCGTCTAAAGCCCCCGGCACCGCGCTTGCACACCGATGAGCGCCTGTTCCTTTCATCGACTTTACATTTCGAGCACTGGTTGGCCCTGCTGGGAGGGCTGTTGCTCGCGTTGAGCTTTGCATCGGCCTACGTGAAGCGTTTGCCGATTTCGAGTTCGACCTTGTACCTAGTGCTCGGGCTCGTCTTGGGCCCGCGCGCTTTGGGTTGGCTCGAACTTCGGTTCGAGCCAGGCAGTCCGTGGTTCGAGCGCCTCACTGAAGTGGCCGTGTGTGTGGCGTTGTTCATCAGCGGCCTCAAGTTGCGGCTGCCTCTGCGAAACTCGGCGTGGTCCGCGGTCTGGCGGCTCGCCGGGCCGTTGATGATCGTTTCGGTGCTGAGCGTCGCGCTGTGGGGGCACGTGTTGCTCGGTTTCAGCTGGTGCACGGCACTGCTGCTCGGGGCGGTGCTCGCGCCGACCGATCCCGTGTTGGCCAGTGCTGTTTCGGTCGACGACGCCGCCGATCGAGATCGGGTCAAGTTTGCATTGTCCGGTGAGGCAGGGCTCAACGATGGGACCGCATTCCCGTTCGTCATTCTAGCGCTTCAGTGGCAAGAGTTACCTGCTGGAGCCCTGTATTCGGTATTGTCGTGGGCCACGCTCGATTTGCTCTGGGCCGTCGGCGCGGCGCTCGTGGTGGGGTACTTGCTCGGCTACACGATGGGTCGCTGGACCATCCAGCAACGTAGTCGGCAACGCGACACGGAAGCCCCGGGTGATTTTGCGGCATTGGCGCTGATTGCGCTCGCGTACACCGCAGGCACTCTCTTGCATGCGCTGAGCTTCTTGGCGGTTTTCGCGGCTGGGGTGGGACTTCGTCGAGCAGAGGTCAAGGTCGTCAAGGTGACCCCGCATCCGGACGTCCATTTGACGACTTCTTCGCACGACAGTCTATCGACGCAGCATCCACCCGCCGAACACCTCATCAGGGCGCATGTCGCTGCCGAAGAACTGGAAGCGCCGGCAATCGCCGCAGGTGTACTCGTCGATCAAACGATCTCCTTCGGGAGCACGATCGAACGGATGCTCGAGTTGTTGCTGGTGACCCTGGTCGGCGTCGCCGTTGGTTCCTATTGGGATTGGCGCGCGGTCCCCATCGCTTTGCTGCTGTTCTTCGTGGTGCGGCCGGTCGCGGGTTACCTGCTTTTGGCCGGCACACGAACCACGCGCCTTCAACGCCGGTTAATCGGCTGGTTCGGTATTCGAGGCATCGGCAGCCTCTACTACTTGGCCTACGTGCAAACTCAGGCACCCCATCACCCGAACACGAATGAGTTGGTCGGCATCACCGTGTCCGTCATTAGCCTGAGCATCCTGCTGCACGGAAGTTCGGCAACGCCTCTGTTGGCGTTCTACCAACGTCAGAAGCGTTTCTGGCAGCAGGCGAAGCCACATCGAACCCGGGCTCGCGGCTGACTCCGCGATCGCCGCATTTGGACAACTGGGCATATCCCTGACACGTGTAAGCAATTTCCCTGACAGATAGGATGTTTGTCGGCGAGCGGCTGCCATCGCATGAATCCGATGTTCGGTAGCGACGAACACCTATCTGAAGCGACCAAAGATGAGCTCGGCATTCGATGTGTCGGTCGCCGAGCGAGCGAATCGGTCTCACTCTCGTTCGGATCGAAAACCCAAGTCGATGAACTATCCGCACGCGAGCTACGTCTCGTTCGTTGTCTCGAGATGCATCAGACGCCTTAGCCTCGACGCGCCTCGGCAAGCTGGCGGATCCGAGGCTGTGCCAAGGGGCGCCCTGCAGCTGGCTAGGCTGAAAATGCCTGTTCCGGCGAAACGCGCTTCGCCGACTGACAATCCACGGCGGCGGTAGCGGGCGCTTTCAGGCTCGAGCTGAAGGGGCAGGGAGTGGCTGAGCAGGCGAGGTTGTGCCGCTCCAGCCCATGCGGCACTATGGCGAGAATGTTCGATGCGGGCGAGAGCCGCGGGGCTCCTCTTGGGTTATTGAGCGCTGAAGGCCAAGCCACTCTCGACGCCATCGTGGGTGGTGCGTCGGATGTGATTGGCGTGATGGATACCGATCTCATCATTCGCTATCTCAATTGGACAGCGCCTGGTCTGAAGCGTGAAGACGTCGTTGGACACAGCGTTTTCAAGCTCGTCCCGCCGGGTTATGCCGAGACGGCTCGAGAAGCCTTCGAAAAGGTGCTGCGGACCGCCGAACCGGCGAGCTTCGAGACGATGTACCGCAACGATCACGGCGTATTGATCTGGATGGTACGCGTCGGACCTATCCTGCAGGCGGGACAGGTGATCGGCTTGGTTACCATCAACACGGACGTGACCGAACAACGTCGTGGTGAAGCCGATCGCGACCGCTTCTTCGCGTTGTCCAACGACATGCTGATCGTATTTACCCGGGATGGACGTTTCAAGCGTATCAACCCAGCGTTTAGCGAGATGCTCGGTTTCGACTTCGCGCATCTGAGTGGCAAACTCTTCATCGACTTTGTCCACCCGGACGACTTGGCGACCACCATGGCGCATTTCGAGGCCGCCCAAGCAGGTTCCACGACCGGCAATTTCGAAAACCGCTACCGACGACGCGACGGAACATATCGTGTCTTGGCCTGGCGTGGCACGGTTGATCCGGTAACGGGTGACGGTTACGCGGTCGCGCGCGACGTCACCGACCAGCGCGCAGCCGAGGGGCGCCTGCGACACGCAGAGAAGATGGAGGCCGTCGGACAACTTGCGGGCGGGATTGCTCACGACTTCAACAATCTGAT
>Ga0164241_10000405_pt1 | contig 83255 bp, 68 predicted proteins | sample OricomyardsoilBY_FD_108780 | JGI IMG/M metagenome (GOLD analysis project Ga0164241, IMG submission 108780) | Backyard soil microbial communities from Emeryville, California, USA - Original compost - Back yard soil (BY) | ecosystem: Environmental > Terrestrial > Soil > Unclassified | place: USA... | reverse complement strand
GATGAACAGCCTGCTGCTGTCGATGCCGGGCACGCCGGTGCTGTACTACGGCGACGAGATCGGCATGGGCGACAACATCTTCCTCGGCGACCGCGACGGCGTGCGCACGCCGATGCAGTGGACGAGCGACCGCAACGGCGGCTTCAGCCGCGCCGACCCGCAGCGCCTGTACCTGCCGCCGATCCAGGATCCGATCTACGGCTTCGAGGCGCTGAACGTCGAAGCGCAGTCGCGCGAGCCGAGCTCGCTGCTGAACTGGATGCGCCGCCTGCTCGCGGTGCGCAGCACCTCGCAGGCCTTCGGCCGCGGCAGCTTCCTGATGCTGCATCCGGGCAACCGCAAGGTGCTGGCCTATGTGCGCGAACACGAGGACGAGGTCATCCTGTGCGTGGCCAACGTCAGCCGCAGCGCGCAGCCGGTGGAACTCGAACTGCGCGCCTGGAAGGGCCGCGTGCCGGTGGAGATGGCGGGCCGCAACGCGTTCCCGCCGATCGGCGAGCTGCCTTATCTGCTGACGCTGCCGGCGCACGGCTTCTTCTGGTTCCGCCTGTCCACCGACGCCGTGCCGCCGAGCTGGCACGCCGAAACGCGGCCGCTCGACGACCTGCCCACACTGGTGCTGTTCGACGGCTGGCACAGCCTGTTCCGCGGCAAGGTGGTGCCGTGGCGCATGGGGCTGGCCGACAAGACGCGCGCCCAGTTCGAACGCGAGCTGCTGCCGCGTTTCATGCAGAACCAGCGCTGGTACGCCGCCAAGGCGCAGGCGCTGGAACGCGCCGTCATCGCCGACCAGGCGCTGCTGCAGAGCGACGACGCGGCTGCCCCCGGCAAGCCGTGGCTGCTGGCGCTGGTGGACGTGCAGGGCGCCGGCGCGCCGGCGCGCTACTTCGTGCCGTTGACGCTGGCGTTCGAAGCGCACGACGAGGAGCGCGCGCGTGCGCTGTCGGGCCTGGCCGTCACCAAGGTGCGCCAGCAGGCCGAGACCGGCCTCATCGCCGACGCCATGGCCGACGAGGCGTTCTGCCGCGCGCTGGTGGCGGCCATTGGCAACGGCCGCCCGCTGCGCGCCGACGCCGGCAACCTGCGCTTCAGCGCCGGCGACAATTTCAACGCGGTGCTGGGCGATGCCTTCGACGCCGAGATGCCGCTGCGCCGCCTCACCACCAGCAGCAACTCGATCAGCCTGCTCGGCGAGCGCCTGTTCCTGAAGGCCTATCGCCACATCCACCCCGGCGTCAACCCCGAGCTGGAGATGGGCCGTTTCCTCACCGACGTCGCCAACTTCGCCTACAGCGTGCCGGTGGCCGGCAGCGTCGAATACATCGCCGGCGACGGCAGCACCTGGACGCTGGCGCTGCTGCAGGCGCAGGTGGCCAACCAGGGCGATGCGTGGCGTTCGACGGTCGACCAGCTCGCGCGGCTGCTCGAAACCTCGGGCGCCGAGGATGCCGCGCCGGACGTCGGCATCGCCGCCATGGCCGAGCGGCTGCAGGTGCTGGCGCGCCGCATCGCCGAGCTGCACGTGGTGCTGGCCCGACGCAGCGGCAACCCGGCGTTCGACCCCGAGCCGATGACCGCCGCCGACATGGCGCGCTGGGCGCACAGCGTCGAGGCCGAATGCACGCAGACGCTGCAGCGCCTGGCGCATCGCAACGAGCCCTGGCCCGAGCCGCTGGCTGAACGTGTGGCCCAGGTGCTGGCCGCCGCGCCGCAGCTTCATGCGGTGATCGAACACGTCACGCGCAGCGTGCCGGCGCACCTGAAGACGCGGCTGCACGGCGATCTGCATCTGGGCCAGGTGCTGATCTGCCGCGAGGACTTCATGCTCATCGACTTCGAGGGCGAGCCGCAGCGCAGTTTCGACGAACGGCGCGCCAAACATTCGGCGCTGCGCGACGTTGCCGGCATGCTGCGTTCGTTCGACTACGCGCGCCACACGGCGCTCGAGACGACCGCCAAGACCGCCGCCGAGCTGGTGCAACTGGCGCCGCTGGCGCGGCGCTGGGAGCAGGCCGTGCGCGGCGGTTTCCTGCAGGCCTACGGCGCCGCCGCGGTGGCCGGCGGGCTGTATGCCGACGCGGCCGCCTTCGCCGCGATGGGGCCGCTGCTGAGCCTGTTCGAGCTGGAGAAGGCCTTGTACGAATTGCGCTACGAAATCGACAACCGGCCCGACTGGGTCGCCGTTCCGCTGGCCGGCATCGCCGCGCTCGCGGGCCTTGCGGGCTGAACGAGGAGACCACCCCATGCAGAACATCGATGTCATGCTCGACCCCGTGCGCGGCCTGCTGCTCGAGCTCGGCGCCTTCCTGCCGCGGCTGGCCATTGCCGCCGGCGTTCTCATCGTCGGCTGGCTGCTTGCCAAGGCCTTTCGCATCGGCGTCGTGCGCGCGCTGCGGGCGCTGAACTTCCACGTGCTGACCGAACGCGCCGGCATCGACGGCTTCCTGCAGCAAGGCGGCACCGAGAAGGACACCACCGACCTCTTCGGCTGGATCGCCTATGCGCTGGTGATCCTGGCCTCGCTCATCATCGCCTCCAACAGCCTCGGGCTGGCGCAGGTGACCGACCTGCTGGGCAAGGTGGTGCTGTTCCTGCCGCGCCTGCTGGTGGCGCTGCTGGTGGTGATCTTCGGCAGCTACTTCGCACGTTTTGTCGGCGGCGCGGTGCGCGGCTACTGCCGGCGCGTCGAGATCAGCGACGGCGACCTGCTCGGCCGACTGGCGCAGTACGGCATCATGACCTTCGTCGTGCTGCTCGCCATCGACCACATCGACATCGGCGGCGGCCTCATCCAGCAGACCTTCCTGATCCTGCTCGCCGGCATCGTCTTCGCCGCCGCTCTGGCACTCGGCCTGGGCGCGCGCGACCGGGCGGCGCTGCTCATCGAACGCTGGTTCCCGCGCGACCCGCAACCGCCGAAGCGGGGTGGCCTTTGAGCGTCGCCGCGCGGCGCGCCATCGACGCCGTCTGGCGCGGCCGGCCGTCGCCGCGCGGCGCCACCTGGGACGGCCTGGGCGTGAATTTCGCGCTCTTCTCCGAGCACGCCGAACGGGTGGAGCTGTGCCTGTTCGACGCCAGCGGCCGCCACGAGGTGCAGCGCATCACGCTGCCCGAGCGTACCGACGATGTCTTCCACGGCTACCTGCCGCAGGCGCGCCCGGGGCTGCTCTACGGCTACCGGCTGTACGGCCCGTACCGGCCCAAGGACGGCCACCGCTTCAACGCCAACAAGCTGCTGCTCGACCCCTACGCGCGCAACATCGCCGGCACGCTGCGCTGGCACGACGCGCTGTTCGGCTACCGCGTCGGCCACGCCGAGGGCGACCTCAGCTTCGACCGCCGCGACAGCGCGCCGTACATGCCGCGCTGCAAGGTCATCGAATCTGCATTCAGTTGGGGCGACGACCGCCGGCCCGAAGTGCCGTGGCACGAGATGGTGATCTACGAAACCCACGTGCGCGGCTTCACGATGCAGCACCCCGACGTGCCCGAGCCGCTGCGCGGCCGCTACGCGGGGCTGAGCTGCGCGCCGGTGGTCGAATACCTGCAGCGCCTGGGCGTCACCACCGTCGAGCTGATGCCGGTGCACGCCTTCGTCGATGACCGCCACCTGCTCGAACGGGGCTTGAGCAACTACTGGGGCTACAACACGATCGGCTACTTCGCGCCCGCGCACCGCTACAGCGCCACCGGCAAGGTGGGCGAATTCAAGACCATGGTGCGCACGCTGCACGCGGCCGGCATCGAGGTCATTCTCGACGTCGTCTACAACCACACCGCCGAAGGCAACGAGTACGGTCCCACGCTGTCGTTCCGCGGCATCGACAACGCGGCCTACTACCGCCTCGTGCCCGACGCGCAGCGCCACTACCAGGACTTCACCGGCTGCGGCAATACGCTGGACATGCAGCACCCGCGCGTGCTGCAGTTGCTGATGGATTCGCTGCGCTACTGGGTCACCGAGATGCACGTCGACGGCTTCCGCTTCGACCTCGCATCGGCGCTCGCGCGCGAGCTCTTCGAGGTCGACCGCCTGAGCGCGTTCTTCGACGTGCTGCGCCAGGACCCGGTGCTGTCGCAGGTGAAGCTGATCGCCGAGCCCTGGGATCTGGGATCGGGCGGTTACCAGGTCGGCAACTTCCCGCTCGGCTGGGCCGAGTGGAACGACAAGTACCGCGACACGATGCGCGCCTACTGGAAGGGCGACGGCGGGCGCATCGGCGACTTCGCGCAGCGCCTGACGGGCAGCAGCGACCTCTACAACCGCAGCAGCCGCAAGCCTTACGCCAGCATCAACTTCGTTGCCGCGCACGACGGCTTCACGCTCGCCGACGTGGTCTCGTACAACGACAAGCACAACGAAGCCAACGGCGAGGACAACCGCGACGGCCACGGCCACAACCTGTCGTGGAACTGTGGCGTCGAGGGGCCCACCGACGACGCCGGCGTGCTGGCGCTGCGCGCGCGCCAGCAGCGCAACTTCATCGCCACGCTGATGCTGTCGCAGGGCGTGCCGATGCTGCTCGCGGGTGACGAATTCGGTCGCAGCCAGCAGGGCAACAACAACGCCTACTGCCAGAACAATGCGCTGAGCTGGATCGACTGGGCCGGCACCGCGGCGACGCCGGCCGGGCAGTCGCTGCGTGCGTTCACGCAGCGCCTGATCGAGCTGCGCGCCGCGCACCCGGTGTTCCGCCGGCGCGACTTCTTCCAGGACCGCCCGCTGATCGGCTCCGAGGTGCACGACATCGCCTGGCTGCAGCCCGACGGCACGGCGATGAGCGAACAGGTCTGGCAACAAGAGAACGCGCGCGCACTGGCGGTGTTCCTGTCGGGCGAGCAGCTCGGCGAGCTCGACGGCCGCGGCCGTCCGGTGCACGACGACAGCTTCGTGCTGCTCTTCAACGCCGGCGCCGACGCTGTCGTCTTCACGCTGCCGGCGACGCTGCCGCTGGCACGCGGCGAACTGCTCGTCGACACCTCGCGCGACGACGATGCACTGCCGGGCAGCGGCTTCGACCCCACGCAGCCGTTCACGCTGGCGGCGCGCTCGCTGGCGCTGGTGCGCTTTGCGCGGACCGTGCGCTCGCCGCGCAGCGAGCCCTGAATCCGCGAAGCCACGAAGCCATGAAACGCCGCCACGAGATGCCCTTCGGCGCACAGCGCGACGCCGACGGCAGCACCCGCTGGCGCCTGTGGGCGCCGGCCGCCGCCGAGGTGGTGCTGGTGCTCGACGGCCGCGACATCCCGATGCAGCCGCGTGCCAATGGCTGGCACGAGGTCCACGTCGATGACCCCGCAACTGCGCGCACCGGCAGCCGTTATGCGTTTCGCCTGCCCGACGGCCTGACGGTGCCCGACCCGGCGTCGCGCGCCAACCCCGACGACGTGCATGGCCCGAGCGAGCTCATCGATCCGCTCGCCTTCGACTGGCCCGACGCGGCGTGGCGCGGCCGGCCCTGGCACGAGGCGGTGATCTACGAACTGCACGTCGGCTGCTTCACGCCGGCCGGCACTTTCATGGCCGCGATCGAACGCCTGGATGATCTGGTCGCACTCGGCGTCACCGCCATCGAGCTGATGCCGCTGGCCGACTTCGCGGGCCGCCGGGGCTGGGGCTACGACGGCGTGCTGCTGTTCGCGCCCGAGGCCGCCTACGGCACGCCCGACGATCTGAAGCGCCTCGTGGCCGCCGCCCACGCACGCGGCCTGATGGTGCTGCTGGACGTCGTCTACAACCACTTCGGCCCCGACGGCAACTACCTGCATGCGTATGCGCCGCCGTTTTTCAACGACGCGCTGCATACGCCGTGGGGTGCGGCGGTCAACTTCGACGGCGCCGGCAGCCGCACCGTGCGCGACTTCTTCATCCACAACGCGCTGTACTGGCTGGAGGAATTCCACCTCGACGGCCTGCGTGTCGATGCGGTGCATGCGATGCACGACAAGTCGCCGCTGGACTTCGCCGACGAACTGGCGCTGGCGGTGCAGCGCGGCCCGGGGCGCATGCGCGCGGTGCACCTGGTGCTGGAGAACGGCGACAACGACGCGCGCCGCCTGCAGCGCGGCCGCGACGCGCTGCCGCTGCTGGCCACCGCGCAGTGGAACGACGACGTGCACCACGCGCTGCACGTGCTGGCCAGCGGCGAGCACGACGGTTATTACGCCGACTTCGCGGCCGAGCCGCAACGCCTGTTGGCGCGCGCGCTGGCCGAAGGCTTTGCGTTCCAGGGCGAGGCGTCGGCCTACCGCGGCGGCGCGCCGCACGGCAGCGTCTCGACGATGCTGCCGCCGCTGGCCTTCGTGAATTCGCTGCAGACGCACGACCAGGTGGGCAACCGCGCGTTCGGCGAGCGCATCCAGGCGCTCGCCGCCGCAGCCGGCCGCGAAGAGGCCTTGCGCGCGCTGCTGGGCTGCGTGCTGCTGGCGCCGGCGCCGCCGATGCTCTTCATGGGCGAAGAATTCGCCGCCTCGTCGCCCTTCCTCTACTTCTGCGACTTCAGCGGCGATCTCGCACGCGCCGTCACCGCAGGCCGGCGCAACGAGTTCGCACGCTTCGCACGTTTTGCCGACCCCGCGCTGCGCCAGCACATCCCCGACCCGAACGCCGAGGCCACGTTCCAGCGCAGCAAGCTCGACTGGGCTGAACGCACGCAGCCCGGCCATGCCGAATGGCTGGCGCTGTACCGGCGCCTGCTGGGCATCCGCCAGACCCGGCTCATGCCGTGGCTGGCGCTGGCCGGCAGCGGCCGCTACGCCATCACGCGCGCCGGCGTGCTGCATCTGCAGTGGCCGTTGGGCAGCCGCGGCCGGCTGCACCTGCTGGCGAACCTGCAGGCGCAGGCGGCGGCGCTGCCGCGCCTGCCGCCGGGCGACGTGATCTTCGAGAGCCACGTCGAAACAGCGTTGCGGGCGCCGTTTTCGGTGCGCGCGTCGCTGGAGCAGCCGTGATCCCGCCTCTCATCCCGCGCGCCACCTACCGCGTGCAACTGCATGCGGGCTTTCGCTTCCGCGACGCTCAGGCGCTGGTGCCGCATCTGGCCGCCCTGGGCATCAGCCACCTCTACTGCAGCCCCTTCCTGCGCGCACGCGCGGGCAGCCTGCACGGCTACGACGTCGTCGACCACAACCAGATCAACCCGGAGATCGGCAGCCGCGCCGACTTCGACGCGCTGGTGCAGACCCTGCACGCGCACCGGATGGGGCTGCTGGCCGACCTCGTGCCCAACCACATGGGGGTGCTGGGCGGCGACAACGCGTGGTGGCTGGACGTGCTGGAAAACGGCCACGCGTCGGCCTGGGCCGAGACCTTCGACATCGACTGGCATTCGGCCGACCCCGCGCTCAGCGGCCGCGTGCTGCTGCCGCTGCTGGGCGGGCAGTTCGGCGTCGTGCTCGAACGCGGCGAGCTGCAGTTGCAGTTCGCACGCGACAGCGGTCGCTTCACGCTGCACTACTTCGAACACCGGTTGCCGATCGACCCGCGCTCGTATGCCGGGCTGCTGCGCCAGGCGCTGGCGCTGCTGCAGCCGCATGCGCTGCCACAGCAGGCGCTGCAGACGCTGAACACCCTGATCCAGCGCTTCCAGCGTCTGGCCCCGCGCGACAGCGCCGACGCCGCCGCGGTGCAGCAGCGCCAGCGCGACAAGACGCTGCTCAAGCGCGAACTGGCGGCCCTGACCAACACGCAGCCGGCGCTGGCCGGCGCCATCGCGTCGCTCGTGCAGCGGCTCAACGGCAGCGTCGGCACACGCGCCAGCTTCGACGCGCTGGCGGGGCTGATCGACGAACAGGCCTACCGGCTGGCGCACTGGCGTGCGGCGGCCGACCAGATCAACTACCGCCGCTTCTTCGACATCAACGAACTCGCGGCGCTGCGCATGGAGCGGCGCGAGGTCTTCGACATCACGCACCGGCTGATCATCGAGCTGGTGAAAGCCGGCGCGGTGGACGGCTTGCGCATCGACCATCCCGACGGCCTGGCCGACCCCGCGGGCTACTTCCAGCGCCTGCAGGACGCGGCCGGGCCGATCTACGTCGTGATCGAGAAGATCGTCGCGCCGCACGAAGAGGTGCCCGTCGAATGGCCGGTGCAGGGCACCACCGGCTACCGCTTCGCCAACGTCGTCAACGGCCTGCTGATCGAAGGCAGTGCGAAGAGCCGCCTGGACCGCGCGTGGCGTGCCTTCGTCGGCGCCGAGGCGGTGGACTTCGACGAACTGGCCTGGCGCTGCCGCCACGAGGTGATGGACGGCGCACTGGCCGGCGAGCTGACGCTGCTGGCCAGCGCGCTCACGCGGCTGGCGCGCGAAGACCGCCGCACACGCGACTTCACGCTGAACTCGCTGCGCCGTGCGCTCGCCGACACGGTGGCGTCGTTCCCGGTCTACCGCACCTACATCGTCGACAAGGCGAGCGCGCAGGACCGGCGTTTCATCGACTGGGCGATAGGCCGCGCGCGCCGCCGCAGCCGCGCCGCCGACGCCGGCGTGTTCGACTTCCTGCGCCGCGTGCTGCTCGGCAGGCCGCTGGCCGGCGCGCCCGCCGGCCTGGCCGAACGCTATCGCGCGTTTGCGCGCCGGCTGCAGCAGTACACATCGCCGGTGGCCGCCAAGGGCATCGAGGACACCGCGCTGTACCGCCACCAGCGGCTGATTTCGGTCAACGACGTCGGCGGCGAGCCCGATGCCTTCGGCATGTCGGTCGCCGCCTTCCACGCCGCCAGCCGCGACCGCGCCCAGCGCTGGCCGCACACCATGCTGGCCACGTCCACGCACGACGCCAAACGCTCGGAAGACGTGCGCGTGCGCATCAACGTCATCAGCGAGATGCCGGCCGCATGGCGGCTCACGGTGCGGCGCTGGAGCCGTTTGAACCGCAGCCACAAGCGAACGGTGGAGGGCACCAGCGCGCCCAGCCGCAACGACGAATACGGGCTGTACCAGACGCTGGTGGGCAGCCTGCCGGCAGGTGCGCTGGACGACGCGGCGCTGGCCGCCTATGCGCAGCGCATCGAAGGCGCGATGCTCAAGAGCGCCCGCGAGTCGAAGGCGGTGACGAGCTGGATCAACCCGAACCTCCCCTACGAAGCGGCGCTGTCGGCCTTCGTGCACAGCGTGCTCGGGCGGCGCGAGAACAACCTCTTCCTGGCCGACCTGCTGGCCACGGTGCCGCTGTTCGCCTGGTACGGCGCGCTCAACAGCACGACGCTGGCGGCCATCAAGTGCCTGTCGCCCGGCGTGCCCGACTTCTACCAGGGCCACAGCGCGATCGAGCTCAGTCTGATGGACCCCGACAACCGCGCCGCGGTGGACCACGGGCGCCGCCGCGCGCTGCTGGCGCGCGCCGAGGCCAGCCTCGCGGCGGCCGACCGCAGCGCCGAATGGCGCGCGCTGCTGGCCCATGTGCAAGACGGTGAAGCGAAGTTCCGCGTCACCTGGGCGGCGCTGCAACTGCGCCGCCGCCACGAGGCGCTGCTGCGCAGTGCGGACTACATTGCCTTGAAAGTGAGCGGCGCGCGCGAGCACCATGGCGTGGCGTTTGCGCGCCGTGACGGCGCGACCTGGATCGTCGTCGTCGCGACGCGGCTGTTCGCGTCGCTCGGGCTGGCCGTCGGCGAGGCGCCGATCGGCGGCGTCTGGAACGACACCACCGTCGAGCTGCCCGCGGGCCTGCGACTGCAGGACGTGCTGACGGGCCGCACGCATGAGCCCGGCGAGTCGGGCCTGGCGCTGCACGATCTGCTGCGCGACTTTCCGCTCGCCATCCTCGAAAGCGCATGAGCGACGGCCTCGTCGCCGCCTGCGTCAGCGCCTCGCTGGCGCTGCTGGAAAAGAACCTCACGCCGCGCGGCGTGCTCGCCGCGACACCGGGCGCGGCCGCCGAGGCGCGGCGCTACACGCGCATCTTCGGCCGCGACGCGGCGATCTGCGCGCTCGCGATGTGCGGCAGCGGCGTGCCGGCGCTGGAGCGCGGCGCCGTCGACAGCCTGGACGCGCTGGCCGCGCAGCAGGCCGCCAACGGGCAGATCGCGAAGTACGTCGATCCGAACAAGCGGGATGCCGACTTCTGGTATCTGGGCTGCATCGACGCCACGCTGTGGTGGCTGCTGGCGGCCGACCACCTGCGCCGCCACAGCCCGCTGCCCGAAATGCGCGGGCGCTGGCAGCGCGAGATCGCGCTCGCGCTGCAATGGCTGCTGGCGCAGGAGCACCAGCGCTTTCGCCTGCTGCAGCAGAACGAGGCCAGCGACTGGGCCGACATCATGCCGCGCTCGGGCTACGTGCTCTACAGCAACGCGCTGTGGTACGCGGTGAAGCAGCGTTTTGATCTGCCCGGGGCCGACGCCACACGCCACCACTTCAACCACCTGTTCCACCCCTTCCAGCGCGACCTGCCCGACTACCACCGCGCGCGGCTGCTGCAGCACTACGTGCGGCGCGGCCAGCGCGACCCGGGGCTGTACCTGAGCTTCGTCAACTTGGCGAGCTTCGGCGCCGAAGGGGATGTCTTCGGCAACCTGCTCGCGGTGTGGTGCGGGCTGGCCGATGAGGACCAGGCCTTGCGCATCGTGAAGACGCTGCGCAGCGCGCATTGCGACCAGCCCTACCCGGTGCGGGTGGTGCTGCATCCGCTGTCGCGCGAGCACGAGCTGTGGCGACCCTACATGGCGCGCCACCAGCAGAACCGGCCGCACCAGTACCACAACGGCGGCCTCTGGCCCTTCGTCGGCGGCTTCTGGGTGCTGGTGCTGGCTCGGCTCGGGCTGATCGACGAAGCGCGTGCCGCGCTGCATTCGCTGGCGCAGGTCAACGCGCTCGACGACTGGCGCTTCAGCGAATGGCTGCACGGCCGCACGCTGGCGCCCATGGGCATGGCCGGCCAGAGCTGGAACGCGGCCACCTTCGTGCTCGCGTGGCGCGCGCTCGGCGCCGCCGCTACATCTGGCTGAGCAGCAGGTCGCCGGCGTCTTCGTCGGCGTTGAGGGCGCGGATCAGCAGCCCCAGATCCTGCTCCAGGCGGCGCAGCGTCGTTGGGTCCAGCGCCGCCAGCGCCTGCGGCAGCACGCCGTGGAACGGCCCCGGTGCGCGCCGCAGCACACGCGCGCCGGCGGCCAGCAGGTGGAGCTGCACCGCACGCCTGTCGGCGCCTTCCTTGCGCACCTCGATGTGGCCCTGCGCGGACAAGGCCTTCACCAGGTTGCTGGCGGTGGGCTGGCGCACGTCCATCGCGCGCGCGAGCTGGTTGACGCCGACGCCGGGCTGGTCGCGGATGATGGCCAACGCCCACACCTGCGCGCCGCCGACGCCGGCCAGTTTCTCCATCTGCTGGAAGTGCGTCTTGACGCTGTTGAAGACGAGGCGGAACTGGCGCAGCACACGCGCCTCGGTGCCGCCATCGTCGCCGGCGGGCTTTCCGCCTGCCGGCTTTTCGCCCGCGGGCGGCGTGCGCTTAGACGTGCTCATCGGTGGCGGGCGGTTCGTGCGGCAGCAGTGGGGCGTCAAGTATATTTGTATCTATCTTTGCTGTCGAGCGCGCGCCAGGCAACACGCCGCTGCCGCCACCCGTAGACTGCGCCGCTCCCTCACCGGCACACGCAGGACAACGCATGAACCACGCCTCGATGGCCAGCCCGCTGCTCGCGGCCCATGCGAGCCTGGGCCTGCCCGGCGCGCTGGCGCTCGTCTTCACGGCGTTCGTGTTTGCGCTCTTCGTCTGGGACCGTCTGCCCATCACCACCGTGTGCCTGGGCATCCTGGTGCTGCTGCCGCTGGGCTTCACGCTGCTGCCGCCGCCGGCCAGCGGGCCGGTGGACATCGGGCTCTTCTTCGAGGGCTTCGGCCATCCGGCGCTGATCGCCATCTGCGCGCTGATGATCGTCGGCCAGGCGCTCGTCATCACCGGCGCCCTGGAGCCGGCGGCGCGCCGCCTGTCGGGCTGGGCGGCGGCCAGGCCGCGGCTGGCGCTGCTGGCGGTGCTGCTGATGTCGATGGTGGTCAGCGGCGTCATCAACGACACGCCACTGGTGGTGCTGCTGATCCCGTTCATCCTTGCCGCCGCATCGCGCGCCGGCACCGCGGCCCCGCTGATGCTGCTGCCGATGAACTACGCGGTGCTGATCGGCGGCATGGCGACGACCATCGGCACCTCCACCAACCTCATCGTCGTGGCGCTCGCCGCCGGCCTGGGCGTCGGCGGCTTCAGCCTGTTCAGCTTCTTCCCGCTTGTGGCCACCGCGGCGCTGCCGGCGCTGGCCTATCTGTGGCTCGTCGCGCCGCGCCTGCTGGCCCATGTGCAGCCGCCGGCGGAGGAATTGTCGGAGCAGGTCTTCGACGCCGAACTGCAGGTGGAAAGCGCAAGCTGGCTCGAAGGGCGCGAATTGCGCGAGGCCTTCGCGGCCACCGGCGGCCGCATGCGCCTGGTGGACGTGCGGCGCGACGACCGCTCGCCGGCGCGGCTGCCGTCACTGGTGCTGCGCGCCGGCGACCGGCTGCTGCTGCAGGACACGACGCGCGGGCTCAAGGACATCGAGGCCAGCCTGCACGCCACGCTGCATGGTCTGCACAGCGACCCCGGCGAGCGCAGCGCGCGCGGCGAAGCCGCAGACGGCGCCGACGCCGCGCCCGTGGACGCCGATGCGGCAACGGCGCCGGTGTCGGTGATGGTGGTGCAGATGATCGTCACGCCGGGCTCGCCGCTGGTGGGGCGCAGCGTGCGCCAGCAACGCCTGGCCGAGCGCTACGACACCGCCGTCGTCGGCCTGCGGCCACGCGAGGTGCACGAAGGCTGGCAGCGCGAGAACCTGGCCGATCGTGCGGTGCATGCCGGCGACATCCTGCTGCTGCAGGGCGACGAAAAGAGCATCCGCCTCGTGCAGCGCGACGGCTTCGGGCTGCTGCTGGACGCGCGCTACGCGGTGCCGCGCCAGAGCAAGGCCGCGCTCGCGCTGGCGACGATGGCCGCGGTGGTGCTGCTGGCCGCGACGCAGACGCTGCCGATCGCCCTCGCCGCGCTGGCCGGTGTGCTGTTCCTGATCGCCACGCGCTGCCTGTCGTGGCAGGACGTGACGCAATCGCTGTCGGCCAAGGTGGTGCTGCTGGTGGCCGCGAGCCTGGCGCTCGGCCAGGCGCTGGAGATCACGCATGCCACGGCCTGGCTCGGCCAGCAACTGGCGGTGCTGGCCAGCGGGCTGCGCCCGGCCTGGGTGCTGGTGCTGCTGATGGGGCTGATGGGACTACTGACGAACTTCGTCTCCAACAACGCCGCCGCGGCGATCGGCACGCCACTGGGAGTGGCGCTCGCGCGTTCGCTCGGCGTCGCGCCCGAACCCTTCGTGCTGGCGGTGCTGTTCGGCTGCAACCTCTCGTACCTGACGCCGATGGGCTACCAGACCAACCTGCTGGTGATGAACGCCGGCGGCTACCGCTTCAGCGACTTCCTGCGCGTCGGCACGCCGCTGTTCCTGATCATGTGGGCCGGGCTGTCGTACGGCCTCATGCTGCGCTACGGGCTGTAGGGCGCGGCGCCGGCGTTCTGATGGCCGGCGAGCGCAGTTGAAACGGCGACTCGGTGTACTTGATGTTTTCGCGCCGGCCGGTTCGCGGAACCTGGCGGCGCGCCACCGCGTCAACGGGTATCCTGGGCCGCCGCCCGGCGCTCATCGAGGAGAAGCTGATGACGGACCCCGACCGCCCCGCCACCGCGATCACCCCCACCGCCGTCGCGCCGACTGCGGCGCCGCCGCGGCTGCTGATCGTGCTCGACGAAACCACGCTCGGCCGGCGCTGCGCCGAGATCGGCGTCGCGCTCGCAGCGCGCCTGCGTGCGCATGCCTGCTTTCTGCTGCCGCTGCCGGTGGAGCCGGTGGCCGCGGCGTCGGCCGCCGGGCTGGAAGGTGAACTGGCCGCGCACCACGCACGCTGCCACGAACGTGCGCAGCCGCTGTTCGACGCCGCGCTCGCGCTCGCCGCGGCGGCCGGCATCGAGGCGCGCACGCTGCTCACCATCGACGAAGACCCCTGCCCTGCGGTGCAGCGCGTGGCCTCGGAGATCGACTGCACGCTCATCGTCGTCGGCTCGCTCGGCCGCAGCGCGATGCAGCGCGCGCTGCACGGCAGCCTGGTGGCCGACCTCGTGCGGCTGTCGCCGCGGCCGCTGCTGGTGTGCCGCGAAGACTCGCAGTTCGATCTTCAGCCGCGCTGACGGCCGGCCACGGCGGCGTCAGGCACCCGGCTCCGCGGCGTCCGACGCCGGCGCGGCGCGGCCGGCGTCACCCGAAAAGCGCAGCGCGAACGCCGCCAGCGGCGGGCCCAGGGTCTCGAACACCGCCACCGACGCCAGCACCAGGGTGGCCACCTTCGCGCCGAGGTCGGGCATCAGCGTGCTCGTGGCCTGCACGAGGCCGATCGCCAGCCCGGCCATCGGCACCAGCAGCAGGCCGGCCGAAATCGCCACCCGGTGCTTGAAGCCGAACCCGACGCCGCAGCCGTACACCGACACCACCTTGGCCGCGCTGCGCGCGAGCACGAAGATCAGCGGCACCCACGCAGACTGCGCCAGCTCCTTCAGGTGCAGGTTGGCGCCGGCGAAGACGAACAGGATGATGAAGAAGACATCGGCGCCGCCGCCGAACTGCACCCGCGACAGGCGCGAGCGCCCCTGCAGCCAGCGGCACGCGATGCCCAGCGTCAGCGTCGCGAACAGCGACGAGACCTGCAGCGCCTGCGCCAGCCCCAGCGCCAGCATCACGGCGCCGACGACGAGCGCAAACCGCAGGTGCTGTTCGTCCACGCGCGTGAGCAGCGCAATGCGCGTAGCGACCCAGGCCACGACGACGCTGACGACGATGGCGCCCAGCATCTGGTAGGCCGGCAGCAGCAGCGCCGTCAGCATCTCGAAGTGCGAGTCGTGCAGCGCAAACGGCAGCGTCAGCGAAAACAGCACGAAGGCGATGATGTTGTTCATCGCCACCAGCGCCTCGGCCGCATCGACCGTCGGCCCAGCGGCGTGCAGTTCGTGCGACACGTGCATCAGCACCGACGGCGACGACGAGACGGCGATCGCCGCCGCCAGCACCGCGACCAGCGGCGACGTGCCTATCCACAGCATCAGCCCGAGGATGAGCGCGAAGGTGAGGCTGCTCTCGACCAGGCTCGTCACCACCAGCGCGCGGTTGCGCAGCACCAGCCACGGGTGCAGCGTGGTGCCGAGCTGGAACAGGATGAGCCCGAGCGCGATGTCCACCAGCACACGCGCGCCGTCCAGCGCCTCGTGCGACAGCAGCCCGATGCCGTTCGGCCCGACGATCAGCCCCAGCGCCATGAAGCCGGTGATGGTGGGCAGCCAGCGCACGCGCGCTGCGAGCAGCCCGCCCAGCGTGCCGAACGCCAGCAGCACGCCGAACACGAGCAGCAGGTTCATCGGCGGCCAGGTGGCGGGCAGGATGCTGATGGCGGCGGGAGTGACAGGGTTCATCGTCGGTCGGTGCCTGGGGTGGCGGTGCAGGATACCGTGCCATCCGTGCGGCCGCTGCCCCCAACGCTGCCGTCGCCGGGCAGGCGGCATGATGCGGACTTCCGCAAATTCAAAACCGAGGAATGGCGATGCGCACCCGAACCCTCATCGTTCTGCTTCTGATCGTTCTCGTGGCGGCCTTCGTGACGCTGAACTGGGAAGCCATCGTCGTGCCGACGACGCTGAGCCTGGGCCTGGGCACGGTGCAGGCGCCGCTCGGGCTGACGCTGCTGGGCCTGCTGGTGGCGCTGACGCTGGTCTTCGTGATCTACATGGCGGCGTGGCAGGCCACGGTGTTGAAGGACACGCGCCGCCACACCAAGGAGCTGCAGACGCAGCGCGCGCTGGCCGACCAGGCCGAGGCGTCCCGTTTCACCGAGCTGCGCGCCGCGCTGCACGGCGAAATCGAGCGCGTCTCGGCGCAGATCGCGGCCCTGCAGGCGCAGTTGGCCGGCGAGATCCGCGAAAGCGCAAATTCGATGGCCGCGATGGTGGGCGAACTCGACGACCGGCTGCAGCGCCGGCCCTGAACCGGTGCGCCAAAGCCGCGGACAGCGAAAGCGCCGGCACGGCGACGCTTGGCGGATACTGGACGCTGCCAGGAAATGACTGCGTCATTCCCGCCTCCCCGGTTCGGGCCATGCGGCAAAACCGCGTGGACCTGACCGGGCTGAGGAGCCCGACGTATCTCGGAGGTTTTGCATGCCGTCCCCACTCAGCGGCGCCAGCAGCGTCGTCGATTCCCTGCTCTTTCGCGATGCCTTCGGCAGTGCCGAGATGCGCGCGGTCTTCAACGATCGCGCCCTCGTGCAGCGCTACATCGACGTCGAGATCGCGCTCGCACGCGCCGAAGCGCGCTGTGGCGTGATTCCGGCCGCGGCCGCCGACACCATCGCACGCAACGCGACGCTCGAACGCATCGACTTCGACCATCTGCGCGCCGAGACCGACATCGTCGGCTACCCCATCCTGCCGCTCGTGCACCAGCTCGTGACGATGTGCGGCGACGCCGGCCGCTACCTGCACTGGGGCGCGACGACGCAGGACATCATGGACAGCGCGAGCGTGCTGCAGTTGCGCGCTGCGCTGGACCTCGTCGACGCCGACCTCGTCGCACTGCGCGCCACGCTCGCCGAACTGGCGCACAGACACCGCAACACCGCGATGGCCGGTCGCACCCATCTGCAGCAGGCGCTGCCGGTGACCTTCGGCTACAAGGTCGCCGTCTGGCTGGCGATGTTCGACCGCCACCAGCAGCGCCTGGCGCAGATGCGTGAGCGTGTGCTGGTGGTCGCCTTCGCCGGTGCCGCCGGCACGCTGGCGTCATTGGGCGACAAGGGTTTCGAGGTGCAGCAGGCGCTGGCCGACGAACTGAAGCTGGCGCTGCCGGCGACCACCTGGCATGTCGCGCGCGACGGTTTTGCGGAGACGGTGAACCTGCTGGCGCTGATCACCGCGTCGCTCGGCAAGATCGCGCTCGACATCATGATCATGGCGTCGACCGAGTTCGGTGAACTCTACGAGCCCTTCGTCAAAGGCCGCGGCGCGAGCAGCACGATGCCGCAGAAGCGCAACCCGATCTCGAGCGAGCTGATGCTCGCGGCCGCGAAGGCCGTGCGCCAGCACGCCGGGCTGATGCTCGACGCCGCGGTGCAGGACTTCGAACGCGCCACCGGTCCCTGGCATGCCGAGTGGATCGCCATTCCCGAGAGCTTCATCCTCAGCGCCGGCGCGCTGAAGCAGGCGAAGTTCGCGCTCGGCGGCCTCGTCGTCGACGCCGAACGCATGCGCCACAACCTGGGCCTGAGCCGCGGCCTGATCGTCGCCGAGGCGGTGATGATGGGGCTGGCCCCGGCACTGGGCCGGCAACAGGCGCACGACATCGTTTACGACGCCTGTCGCACGGTCAACGAACACGGCGGCACGCTCGCCGAGGCCTTGGCGGCGCTGCCCGCAGTGACGCAGCTTTTTGATCGCGCCGCGATAGACCGCCTGACCGACCCCGCGAACTACCTCGGGCTGGCGCCACAGATGGTGGACCGGGCGCTGGCCGCATCCAAAGGCCGCGGGCGATGAACGCACGGCGCGTGGCGCTGTCCGGCGCGCTGTTGCTGTGGGGCACGGCCGCACTCGCGGCACAGAGCGCGCAGAGCGCGCAGAGCGCGCAGAGCGCGCAGAGCGCGCAGAGCGCACAGAGCGCACAGGAGGTTCGCACGAACGCGTTTGACGATCCGTTCTTCGCGATCTCGAACGCGCTGCCCGACTGCCCGCTGCCAGCCGGCCCCTTCATCACCGGCGCCGAAAAGCTGGCCGAGACCCACCACCGCGCCGAACGCGGCACCACCTGCTGGCTGGCCGGCCGCTGCAGCAAGCCGAACTCGTATGCCTACGACGCCGGCATCGCGCAGGCGTTGAAGCACAAGCTGGCGGCCCACAACCCGTTCACCGACAGCACGCTGTGGGTGACGGTGCAGGGCCGCGTTGTCTACATCGAAGGCTGCGCCCGCAGGCCCGGGCTGGAGCCGGCGATCGAAGCCTTCGTGGCCGCGCTGCCCGACGTGCAACGCGCCGTGGCCGCCATCCGCACCGACCCCCGCGCGCGGCCGCCGTACAAGCTGCGCAGCGCGCCTTGAGGAGAACCCCGCCATGCCCGACATCGAATCACTGCAGCAGTTGCTGGCGCCCCTGTTCCCCGGCCTGATGGGCGTGCGCCTGCTCGAAGTGGCCGCCGAGCGCGTGCGTGCCGAGATGACCGTGCGGCCCGACCTCTGCACCGCCGGCGGCATCCTGCACGGCGGCGCCTACATGGCGTTTGCCGACACCCTCGGCGCGGTGGGCACGGTCGTCAACCTGGCGCCCGACAAGCGCACCACGACCACCGACTCCAGCACCAAGTTCATCGCCGCCGCGCGTGTCGGCACGGTGGTCAGCGCTGAATCGGTGGCGCTGCACCGCGGCCGCACGACGATGGTCTGGCAGACCTCGATCCACAACGCCGACGGCAAACTCTGCGCCGTCGTGACGCAGACGCAACTGGTGCTGTCATGAGCGACACGATGACGACGGCCGGCGTGCAACGGCCCGACTACCAACTCTCGGACAACCTCTGGGCCGCCGCTGGCGCGGTCTTCCTCAGCGGCTCGCAGGCGCTGCTGCGGCTGCTGCTGATGCAGCGCGAGCGTGACGCCGCCGCGGGCTTGAATACGCAGGGCTTCATCAGCGGCTATCGCGGCTCGCCGCTGGGCGGTGTCGACCTCGCGGTGTGGAAGGCGGGCGAACGGTTCAAGCAAGCCGGCATCCGCTTCGTGCCGGCGATCAACGAGGAACTGGCGGCAACGCAGGTGCTGGGCACGCAGCGGGTCGAGTCCGACCCCGAGCGCACCGTCGACGGCGTGTTCGGCCTCTGGTACGGCAAAGGCCCGGGCGTGGACCGCGCGGGCGACGCGCTCAAGCACGGCAACGCCTACGGCTCGTCGCCGCACGGCGGCGTGCTGGTGGTGGCGGGCGACGACCACGGCTGCGTGTCGTCGTCGATGCCGCACCAGAGCGAGCACGCGTTCCAGGCCTGGCAGATGCCCATCGTCGCACCGGCCAACGTCGCCGAGATGCTGAGCTTCGGCCTTTATGGCTGGGCCTTGTCGCGCTACAGCGGCGCCTGGGTCGGCCTCACGGCATTGTCGGAAGTGGTGGAAAGCGCCGGCACGGTGGACCTCGACGCGGTGCTCGCACAGGCCGCAGGCTGGGCCGATGCCGACGCGGTGCACGCGCGCAGCGGCCACGTCGCGCCGGCCGATGGCCTGCACTACCGCTGGCCCGACCTGCCGTCGCTGCGCATCGAGTCGCGCCTGGCCGACAAGCTGGCCGCGGTGGCGGCGTTTGCGCGCATCAACAGCATCGACCAGGACGTCATCACCAGCGCGCACGCGAGCGTGGGCATCATCACCTGCGGCAAGGCGCATCTGGATCTGATGGAGGTGCTGCGGCGGCTGCAGATCAGCCCGACCATGCTGGCCGCCGCGGGTGTGCGGCTGTACAAGGTGGGCCTGAGCTTTCCGATCGAGACCACGCGGGTGCGCACCTTTGCGCAAGGGTTGTCCGAGATTCTGGTGATCGAGGAGAAAGGCGCCATCGTCGAGGCGCAGTTGCGCCAGCTCTTCTACAACGCACCCGCCGCCGCCCGCCCGCTGCTGGTGGGCAAACAAGACCGCGATGGCGCGCCGCTGGTGTCGCCGCTGGGCGAACTGCGGCCATCACGTTTGATCGAACTCGTCGCCCACTGGCTGGCCGCGCACTTTCCCGACAACACCGTGCTCGGCGACCATCTGCAGCACGTGCGCGACTTCACGCCGCCCGAACTGCTGAGCAACGCGTCCGACAGCGTCAAGCGCCTGCCCTACTTCTGCGCCGGCTGCCCGCACAACACCAGCACCAAGGTGCCCGAAGGCTCGAGTGCGCGCGCCGGCATCGGCTGCCACTTCATGGCGAACTGGATGGACCGCAGCACCGCCGGTCTCATACAGATGGGCGGCGAAGGCGTGGACTGGATCTCGCACGCGATGTTCACGCGCACGCCGCACGTGTTCCAGAACCTGGGCGACGGCACCTACTACCACTCGGGCTATCTCGCCATCCGCCAGGCCGTGGCGGCGAACGCGACGCTCACCTACAAGATCCTCTTCAACGACGCGGTGGCGATGACCGGCGGCCAGCCGGTGGACGGCGTGATCAGCGTCGACGCCATCGCACGCCAGGTCGAAAGCGAAGGCGTGAAACAGGTCGTCGTCGTCAGCGATGCGATCGCCAAATACGACGCGATGCGCGGCCGCTTCCCGGCCGGCACGCAGTTCTTCGACCGCAGCGAACTCGATGCGGTGCAACGCCGGCTGCGCGACGTGGCCGGCGTCACGGTGCTGATCTACGAGCAGACCTGCGCCGCCGAGAAGCGGCGCCGGCGCAAGAAGGCCGAACTCGTCGACCCACCGAAGCGCCTGCTCATCAACGAAGCGGTGTGCGAAGGCTGCGGCGACTGCGCGGTGCAGAGCAACTGCGTCGCGGTGCTGCCGCACGAAACGGCGTTCGGCCGCAAACGCAAGATCGACCAGACCGCGTGCAACAAGGACTACTCGTGCGAGAAGGGCTTCTGCCCGAGCTTCGTCGGTGTCAGCGGTGGCCGGCTGCGCAAGAGGAGCGGTGCGTTGTCCAGTGGCAAGGAAACGTTCCTTGCCCGCGTGGCCGCGCTGCCCGCGCCCGCGCCGCACCGCTGGGACGGCCCGTGGGACTTGCTCGTCACCGGCGTCGGCGGCACCGGCATCGTCACCGTCGGCGCGCTGATCGCGATGGCCGCACACCTGGAGGCCAAGTCGGCCAGCGTGCTCGACTTCATGGGCTTCGCGCAAAAGGGCGGCTCAGTGCTGAGCTTCGTGCGTCTGGCCGATGTGCCCGCGCGCCTGAACCAGGTGCGCATCGACACCCAGCAGGCCGACGCCGTGCTCGCCTGCGACCTGGTGGTCGGCGCGTCACCCGAAGCCTTGCAGACGGTACGCCATGGCCGCACGCGCATCGTCGCCAACCTGCACGAGATTCCGGTCGCCGAGTCGCTGAAGAACCCCGATGCCGATCTGAAGATCGACGGCCTGCTGGCGAAGATGCGCTTCGCGGCAGGCAACGAGCGTGTCGAGACCTTCGACGCCCAGGCGCTCGCCGAAGAATTCCTCGGCGACACCGTCACCGCGAACATCGTCGCGATGGGCTTTGCGTGGCAGCGCGGGCTGATCCCCATCGGCCTGCCGGCGCTGCGGCGCGCGATCGAACTCAACAACGTGGCGGTCGAGAACAACCTGCTGTCGTTTGCGCTCGGCCGCCTGGCCGCAGCACAACCCGACGCGCTGCGCGAGGGTGTTGCACCGGCGGCCGCAGACGACACGCTGGACGCCCTGATCGCACGCGGCGTGGCCCATCTGACGGACTACCAGAACGCCGCCTGGGCGCAGCGCTACGAAGCCATGGTGCAACGGGTACGGCAAGCCGAACAGGCCTGCGCCGGCAGCGACGCAGCACTGCCGCTGAGTCGCGTGGTGGCGCGCAGCCTGCTCAAGCTGATGAGCTACAAGGACGAATACGAAGTGGCGCGGCTGTTCACCGACGGCAGCTTCGCGCGCCAGTTGCACGAGCAGTTCGAAGGCGACGTGCAGCTCGAATTCCACATGGCGCCGCCGCTGCTCTCGCGCCCCAAAAACGGCCGGCCGCCGAGGAAGATCAGGCTCGGCGCCTGGATGCTGCCGGCGATGCACGTGCTGGCGCACGGCAAGGCCTTGCGCGGCACCGTGTTCGACATCTTCGGCCACAGCGAAGAGCGGCGCCTGGAGCGCGCGCTGGTGGCGCAGTTCGAGGCGCGTGTCGACGAATTGCTGGCGGGGCTGTCGAACGAGCGGCTGCCGATCGCCGCGCAGATCGCCGCGCTGCCGCTGAGCATGCGCGGCTACGGCCACGTGAAGCTGGCCAACGTGGCGCTGGCGCGCGCGCGCGAAGCCGAACTGCTGCACCGCTTCATGCCCGAGCGTTATGCGAAGCCCGCTGTCGCAGCGGCCGCGCCGGCCGCGGGGCAGATTCGCGGGGTGGCGATCGTGTCGCGTTGAATCCGGCGCCGCTGCAGCCGCATGGCGGCGCGGCTCAGGGTCTTCAATGACACGCACGCTGCGCGGCCGGAGTAGATTGCGCCGCAGTCCTGTTGCGAAAGAACGCCGATGGCCATCCTTCACGAGCGACCGATCCTCAGCCTGGACGATCTCGCGCGCTTCGAGGCCGAGATGACGCTCTCGCAACGTCTGCCCGAACGCAGCGTGTTCGACGTCTTCGTCGCTGCGGCCGGGCGCTGGCCCGAGCGCCATGCGATAACGATGCTGATGAGCGGCGCGCCCGACGAGCAGCCGCGCCGCGTCAGCTACCGCGAACTGCTGGGCCTGGTGCGGCGCGCGGCCAACGCCTTCAGCGCGCTGGCCGGTGCGCGCGCCGGTGTGGCCTACATGCTGCCGAGTCTGGTCGAGACCCACGCCACGCTGTGGGGCGCCGAGACGGCGGGCTGCGCGGTGCCGATCAACTTCCTGTTGCAGCCGGAGGCGATTGCCGGGCTGCTGCAGGCTTCGGGCGCGAAGATCCTCGTCGCGCTCGGCCCGCATCCGGTGCTCGACATCTGGCAGAAGGCGCTGGCGCTGCGCGAACGTTTGCCCGATCTGGTGCTGATGCGCGTCGGCGCGCCGGGCATGCCGCTCGAGGCGGGCGTGATCGACTTCCACGCCGCTGTGGCAGCGCAGCCCGACGACCGGCTGGCGTTCGGCGAGCCCGGCCGCGACGCCGACGTCGCAGCCTACTTCCACACCGGCGGCACCACCGGCACGCCGCGGCTGGTGGCGCACACGCATCGCAGCCAGCTCGTGGCAGCACTCGGCGGCGCGGTGCTCGGCGACATGCGGCCCGGCGATGTGCTGACCGCCACGCTGCCGCTGTTCCATGTCGGCGGCACCGTGTTCTGCGCGCTGAGCGGCTTCATGGCCGGCATTGGGCTGCTGGTGATGTCGCCCGGCGGGCTGCGCAACCCGGCGATGGTGCAAGGCTTCTGGCGTCTGGCCGCGTCGTACCGCGCCAGCCTCGTCGGCGCCGTGCCCACCTCGGTGGGCGCGGTGCTCGAAGCGCCGATGGAGGGCGTCGATCTGAGCGGCGTGCGCGCCGGCTTCACCGGCGCGGCGTCGCTGCCGCCGGCGCTGGCGCGGCGTTTCCGCGACGTCACGGGGCGCGGGCTGTTCGAGGTCTACGGCATGACCGAAGCCTCGGGCCTCGTCGCCATCGACCCCGTGGGCAGCGAAGGCGGCATCGGCTCGGTGGGCTTCGCGCTGCCCTACACGCGGGTGCAGGTGCGCCGGCTCGGCGCCGACGGCAAGCTCGACGCGGTGTGCGGGACGAACGAGATCGGTGTCGTCACGATCCACGGCGAACACGTGTCGCCGGGCTATCGCAACCTCGAGCACAACGCCGGCGTGCTCGATGGCGGCGTGCTCAACAGCGGCGACCTCGGCTACATCGACGAGCAGGGCCGCCTGCACATCGCCGGCCGTGCGAAAGACCTGATCATCCGCAGCGGCCACAACATCGACCCGCTGATGATCGAAAACGCGATGACCGCGCACCCGGCCGTTGCACTCGCCGCCGCGGTCGGCATGCCCGACGCCTACGCCGGTGAACTGCCGGTGTGCTACGTGATGCTGCGGCCCGGCGCCAGCGTGAGCGAGGACGAACTGCGCGAGCACGCACAGCAGACGATCGCCGAACGTCCGGCGTGGCCGAAGCAGATCCACATCGTCGAAAACATTCCGCTCACCAGCGTGGGCAAGATCTACAAGCCCGAACTGCGCTGCGATGCGGCAACGCGGCTCGTGACCCGTGTCGTGCAGCGGCAGTTGGGGCTGCCCGCGGCGCAGGTGCTGGCGCGCGAAGGCGGCCGGCGCGGCATGCGCGTGAGCGTGGTGCTGCCGCAAGCGCAGCGCGGCTCGGTGCCTGCGGTCGAGCAGGCGCTGGCCGGCTACCTGTTCGAGACCGAGGTCACGCTCGCCTGAGCCCTGCCGTCAGCGCCGCACGGCGCGCCACGCCGACGCGGTGGCCAGCACCGACAGCAGCGCGCAGCCGATGATCACCGAGCTGTAGCTGCCGGCGGCGTCGAACACACGGCCGGCGATCCACGGCCCGGCCATGTTGCCGAGTGCGGCGCCGGTGTAGAGCGTGCCGATGATCGACGCCACCGCGCGCGCGCCATACAGGTCCATGCACAGCGCCGGCATCAGCGAGACGATGCCGCCGTAGCTCACGCCCATCCAGAGCGCGAACACGGCCAGTGCGGGGTAGCCGCCCGCAAGCAGCCAGAGCAGCATCGACAAACCCAGCGACGCCTCGACGCCCACGAGCGTGAGCCCGCGGCCCGCGCGGTCGGCCACGGCGCCGATGACAAAGCGCCCGGTCAGGCTGCCGACGCCGATGAGGCCGACGAGGCCGACCGATTGCGCGTCGCTGATGCCGATGTCGCGCGCCGCCGCCGACAAATGGGCAAAGGGAACGAACATCGCCGGCGCGCCCAGCACGCACATCGCATACAGCCACAAGAACGATCGGGTGCGCAGCGCCTGTCCCAGCGACAGACCCGCCACGTCGCCGTCGCTGCGACGCACCGCAGAGGGAGCGTGGCGCAGCAGCAGCGTCGCCGACAGGCCGAGCAACAGCACGCCCGCGGCCAGCGCGCCCATCGCGCCGCGCCACTGCCAGTGCGCGATGGCGGCGGCCGCCAGCAGCGGCACGACGAAGGTGCCGGCGCCGATGCCCGCACTCGCAATGCCTGCGGCCAGCCCGCGCCGGCGCGTGAACCAGGGCTGCACGCAGCCGATGGCCGGCGTGTAGACGAGCGCGATGCCCACGCCCAGGCCGAGTCCCCAGGCCAGCGTGAGCTGCCACATCGACGCCGCTGCCGCGCTCAAGGCCAGTGCCGCGGCGATGCACAGCATGCCGGCTGCGGTGACGCGCTGCGGCCCAAAACGGTCCGCCAGCATGCCGCCAAAGGCACCGAGCACGAAGTACAGCAGGCCCGACACACCGAACACCAGCGAGACCTCGGCCCGCGTGGCATTGAACTCGCGGGCGAACGAGTCGAAGAACGCGGCGAACGAATAGGCGATGCCGAAGATCACCGCCAGTGCAAAAAAACTCGCCCACACCACCACCCAGCCGTAGCGCGGCTCGTCTTCGTTCGCTGGCGCCACGGTAGTTGACTGTTGCATCGTCTGGCCTGTGCGGGACTGTAGCCTGCGCCGGGCGCGCGCGAACCCGATGCGGGCTGCTGACGGGCCGGGCCTCCTGGCCCTGGCTCTTGTGCTCGCGGTCTTGTGCCCGCGGTCTTGTGCCTGCTGCGGTCCGGACGCAGCCCGATCGCGCTTCGTCGATCATCTTCGTCGTCTTGTGCTCGACCCTGTGCCTCGCCGTGCCGGCGTCTCCGGTTGTCCGACGCTGCGCGAGAGCTGTCACCTCACGGGGCCGCGAAACGACGTGACCGGCGGCGCGCCGCGCATGAAATCGACGGCATGGCGCTTCATCCCCGCACTCAAAGTTCGCCAGATCCGCGGCGGGAATCCTGCGGGTAGCTCATCTTGTACGGCATCGAGAGCCGCTCCGACGCCCTCCGCCACGGCGATCATCCGGGCCCAGGCATCGGGAGCCGCCGCAAGAGCCAGGCGATGCCAGTGCCGCGGCTGAATGTCCCGCAGCCTGTAGTGCATGTTGCCCGCCTTCACGCCCATCGCGAGCTTCGCGCGCTGGTAAGGAATCTCGTTCGGCCCATTGCCAATGATCGGCCACGCCGACAGCACGTCATACAACGGCGTCATGTGGAAGCGGCCGCCGCGCCGATGATGGATCGAGAAGTTCTTTGCGTGCCCGTCGGTGGCAGCCAGCAGCCAGAACGCGAACTGCGTCAACACAAAATTCGCTCGGTCCTCGCCCGCCTCTTCGCTGTTGGCCAGCACCGCCAGGCAGTCCTGCATCGACGGTCCACCCTCGCTCTGATACCTGCTGTCGGGCCCCACGCCCAGGGCCTGGCAGAAGTCCTCCTGCGGAAGCCGGGCGATCCAGGCGTCCTGCGGCGGCCGGAACCGGGCCTTCTTCTGCGCGCCCTCGTCAATGCCGACCCAGCGCCGATCGAACCGCGTCACGACGAGGACCTTCATCGTGCCGAACTCGGCCATCTCCGTCTCCGCCACTGGCAGCCCCAACGCCGTCAGGATGCGGCTGCACAGCCACTCGTTTTCGATCGAGGTGCTCATGTCCGCCCGCATGTTGCCCACCAGACCCATCGGCAATTTCAGGATGTGGGTGGTCGGCGTCGCACCGTGCGGCCGATACCAGCGGCGACCCATGCGCAGCAAGGCGGTCTTCTCCTGCGCCCCGGCAATCGACAGCCTGAGGTCTGCGTCTTCGTGTTGACCGAGCGGCACATCGGATGTCACCGACGCCAGAGTCTGCTCGACCGCTGCCTCATCGAGCGGCTCGGCCTCGATGGCGTTCCAACCCGTCGGCTCCGCACCTGCCGGCAACAACTGCACGGCGCCGACGCAGTCCTGCCCGATGGCAGCCAGCAGATCGAAGGCGTCGGTGGACCGCGCACGAAACCGGCTGCGCAGCCGGCGCCGGATGGCCGCGCTGTCCGGCAACAGATTGTCGAAATAGTGATTCACGACCTCGCCCCGATGTTCGAGGTTCGCCGTGAAGGGCAGCGACAGCGACAACGCCCGCCCTTCCTCGGAATGCACCCAGGAGGGTTCATAGCGGAAGACCGCCGTGCCGGTGCGCAGCGTCGCCCACACGCCGACCTGCAGACCATTCATCCACACATGCAGCTCGGCCATGCCATCACCAGTCGCCGCTGCCTGAAGGCCGCTTGGAGGAGCGCTTTAAGGCCGGCGTACCTTCGCCTCGTGACAAAGCAGGATCACGCAGAATCAGCTGCACGCCGAGCGCGCCCAGCACCTCGAGCAGTTGCTCCACGCTGACGGACATCGGATTGCCCTCGATGCGTGCCACCCGTGTCTGCCCGACACTGAGCGCCGCACCCAGCGTCTCCTGACTGAGCCCGCGCGTTCTGCGCAGTGCCCGCAGGTGACTGGAGAGCTGCCCCGGTGTCTGAATCACGTAGTCCATACCATAATGTATGCCATATAAAGCATGTATGCAATTCATGCTTGAAGTGGCATGCATTAAACACATGCTCTATCCGGCATGCCGCACCCCGTCCGGGGCGGCACCCTTGACGCGACGCGGCGCGCCCCCACCCTTCCGAACGCCGGCAGGCGGCTTCGGCGGCCTGCCCCCGAGCCCGTCAGTTCGAGATTGCGGCGCGTCGAGCCTCGGGCGTCACCGGCCGATTCCTGCCGCCTGGCTTCTGGTATCGACCCCCAGGGGAAACGCGCCACCGCGATCTTGCGTCCTGCTAGCGGTCCAGTCAGACGGTCGCGGCACACGATCCGGCAGCGAATGACATTCGGCGCGGGTTCGAAGCCGCAAAGTACATTCGCGACATGGCCGTCGCGCATGGGTCACTACGTGCCGGGGTACTCACGGTCACGACCAGCAGGCCGACCTTCAGTTCAACGGCCACCGCCGCCATGAGCATCAGCAGCGCGAGGGACAGCCGACGCCGGAGTCACTGCTGCGCGGCCTCAACGCTCCAACGACCGCTCCTCCCCGGCGCGGTGGGCTCAAGCCGCCCCCCGGGGCGGACCCTCGCGCTGCTGAATTCGCTGCCCGACAACTGACACTCACGACCTTGGGGCTGAGGTCAGTTCTCCTGTGAGCGTGAATGCGGGAACGCCACGCTCCCTTCACGCCAGGGGCTTGTAGGCCACGACGTCGACCTCGACCTTCGCATCGACCATCAGCCGCGCCTCGGTGGTCGAACGGGCCGGACGAGCCTGCGGGAAATAGCTCATGTAGACGCGGTTGAAAGCGCCGAAGTCGCGCGCATCGGCCAGCCAGCAGTTGGATTTGCAGACATCGTCGAAGGTCGCGCCGGCCAATGCGAGCGCCGCTTTCAGGTTGTCCATCACTTGCCGCGTCTGCGCCTCGATGCCGACGGCCACGATCTCGCCCTCTGCGTTGGCCGGTACCTGGCCGGAGACATAGACAAAATCACCGGCGCGCACCGCGGGCGAGAACGGTCGCAACTGGCGGTCCGATGCAAGGGGTGGGTTACCCAGATATTCCAATGGCATGAAGCCTCCTCGGAAGCCACGAGCATGGCCTTGCGGTGAAATATATTTTCAGACCGAGGGGCAATTGTTCCGGGTTTTCCCCGAAACAGACGATGTCGCGCGGATTTAGTCTTCGCGCCTGAAATTTAACTTCATCAGGAGTCTTCCATGGCCCGTGGGATTCGCATGCAGCGCCGCACCGCCGTGTCGTACCTGCTGACCTTCGGCGCTACAGCCGCAGGGCTGCCGGCGATCGCCCAGTCCGGCAAATCGGCCGTCAACCTCGCGATGGTGGCCGAGCCGCCGACGCTCGACATCCAGTCGACGCCAGCCGATCTGGTCTGCATCATCATGCAGCACGTCTACGAGCCGCTCTACACCTTCGATGCGAAGGCGGCGTTGGTGCCGATGCTGGCCGAAGCGATGCCGACGATCTCGGCCGACGGCAAGGTCTATGGCATCACGTTGCGCAAGGGCGTCATGCTGCACAACGGGCGCGAACTCAATGCTGAGGACGTGGTCGCCAGCCTGAAGCGCTGGATGGAGGTGTCGCCCCGCGGCAAGGCGGTCGTCGCGCAGGTGGCAGACCTTTCTGCGAAGGGCCCGCTGAGCGTCGAGATCACGCTCAAGAACGCCTATGCGCCGCTGTTGTCGCAACTGGCCATGGCGTCGGGCATGGCGGCCATCATGGCCAGGGAATCTCTGGCGCAGCCGCTGCGCGAATTCGTCGGCACCGGGCCGTACAAGTTCAAGGAGCGCAAGCCCGATCAATACGTGCTGCTCACCCGCTTCGATGCTTACTCGGCGCGCAAGGAAGCGGCCAGCGGCTATGGCGGCAAGCGTGTGGCCACCGTCGAAGAACTGCGCTTCATACCGGTACCCAATGCCAACACGCGCGTCGAGGGCGCACTGGCTGGCCAGTTCCACTACGTCGACCTGCTGCCGATTGAGGCCTTCGGGCGCCTCGAAAGAGCCAGCGGCAAGGTGGTGCCGATCATGACGCCGTCGTTCGGCTTCCCCTACCTCGTGTTCAACACCAAGGAAGGCGAGATGGCGCATCAGCCGTTGCGCAAGGCCGTGCAAACGGCGCTGGGCGAAGGCGAGATGCTCGCGGCCGGGTTCGGCGACACGCGCTTCTTCATCGTCGAGGGCAATCATTTTCCGAAAGGCACGCCGTTCTACTCCGACGCCGGCACCGCCGCGTACAACCAGCGCGATCCCCGGAAGTCGAAGGCCCAGGCAGAACAGGCCGGCTACAAGGGCGAGCCGGTGCGCATTCTCACCAGCCGCCAATACGACTTCCACTACAACATGGCGCTGATCATGGCCGAACAGCTCAAGCGCGCCGGGTTCAAGGCTGAACTGAACGTCGTCGAGTGGGCGACGCTGCTGCAGCGCCGTACCGACCCGAAGCTGTGGGACATCTACATCACTCACTCAGGCCTGTTCCCCGAGCCCATGCTGTCGCCGCCGCAACTCGGTGAGGGCGCGCCCGGCTGGTGGAGCTCGCCCGCCAAGCAGGCCGCGCTGTCCGCCCTGAACCAGGAGTCCAACCCGGCCAAGCGCGGCTTGCTGTGGGGCAAGGTGCAGCAGGTGGTTTACGACGAGGTGCCCTACATCCAGGTCGGGAAATTTGCGAGCCTGTCGGCGCGCTCGCCGTCGCTGCAGGGTTACACGCCCTACACCTACCCGTTCTTCTGGAACACCAGCCTGAAGAGCTGACCGACAGTGGCCGGGCGCGTGCTGCGTTACCTGCTCACCCGACTCGGCGGCGTGCTCGTGGTCATGGCCATCGTGGCCGTTTTCGTGTTCGTGCTCACGCGCGCTGCGCCGGGCGATCCGATCGCGGTGCTGCTCGGCGACCAGGCCAGCGCCGAGGATATCGTGCGTGTGCAAAAGGTCTATGGCCTCGACCGCCCGCTGCCGGTGCAGTTCGGGCTCTGGCTGCGCGAACTGGCGCGCGGCAACCTCGGTGAATCGATCTTCCTGCAGCGGCCGGTGACGCAGGCGCTGTGGGAACGCGCCGAGCCCACCGCGCTGCTGTCGCTGATGGGGATCACGATCGCCGCACTGATCGGCGTGCCCTGCGGCATCGTCTCGGCGGTGTACCGCGGCAAGGCCATCGACCAGGCCTTCACCGGCTTCGCGATGCTCGGCGCGAGCGTGCCCAGCTTTTGGTTCGGCCTCGTACTGATGCAGATCTTCGCCGTCTCGCTGGGCTGGTTCCCGGTCTCCGGCTACGGTGAGCCTGGCGCTTCGCTGGCCGAGCGCATCCACTGCCTCGTGCTGCCGGCCGTGGTGCTGGGGGTGCTGAACTCGGCGCTGATCGTCCGCTTCACCCGCGCTTCAATGCTCGACGTGCTGGGCGAAGACTACGTGCGCACCGCGCGTGCCAAAGGCCTGGCCGAATCCAGGGTCGTGCTCAAGCACGCATTGCGCAACGCGCTGGTGCCGATCGTCACGGTGCTTGGCCTCACAACGACGCTGATGATAGGCGGCGCCATCGTGACCGAGACCGTCTTTGGCCTGCCCGGCGTCGGCAACCTGGTCGTGAGCGCGGTGATCCGGCGCGACTACCCGGTGATCCAGGGCGCGCTGCTGGTGGTGGCGGTGATCTACGTGCTCATCAACTTGGGCGTCGACCTGCTCTACACCGTGGTCGATCCGCGCGTGAAGATCTGAAGCCGATGCGCCTGCCCCCGCTGCCGCTCGTGCTGCGCAAGCTGTTCCGCCGCCGCATCGTGCTCGTCGCCGCCGTCGCCCTGGCCGCGGTGGTTTGGGTGTCGCTGTTCGCCGGGCCTTTGAGCGGATTCGATCCGACCGAGACGGCCATCAGCCAGCGCCTGCAACAGCCTTCGGCCGAGCACCTGTTCGGAACCGACGAGCTTGGCCGCGATCTGTTCTCGCGCATTGCCTTCGGCGGCCGTGTCTCGCTGACGATCGCGCTGCTCACGGCGCTCGGCTCGGTCTTCGCCGGCTCGCTGCTCGGCCTGCTGTCTGGATTCTTCCGCCGCCTCGACGCCCCGGTGATGCGCTTGGTCGACGCGTTGATGTCCTTCCCCGACATCCTGCTCGCGATCGCGCTGGTGGGCGTTCTCGGGCCCTCGATGGTGAACGTCGTGCTGGCGCTGGTACTGGTCTACACGCCGCGCGTCGCTCGCGTCGTGCGTGCCTCGACGCTGGTGGTGCGCGAGCAACTGTTCGTCGAAGCCGCGCGTGCGGTCGGTGTGTCGACGGCGCGCATCCTGTGGCGCCACGTGCTGCCCAACCTGATGTCGCCGATCCTCGTGCAGGCTTCGTTCATCTTCGCCTACGCGATCCTGGCCGAGGCCGCGCTGTCCTTCCTCGGCGTCGGCGTGCCGCCGGAGATTCCGACCTGGGGCACGATGGTCGCCGGCAGCCAGCAGTACGCGCACGATGCGCTGTGGATTGTGCTGTTCCCCGGGCTGGCCATCATCCTTACCGCGCTCTCCCTGCAACTGCTCGGAGACGGCATCCGCGACCTGCTTGATCCGCGCCTGCGCAAGTCGATGTGAACCGCCTCGAAGTCCACCACCTCAGCACGTCTTTCGCCACTGACGAAGGCCGAGTCGATGCCGTCGCCGATGTCAGCTTCGCGATTCGCGCCGGGCAGACGACGGCGCTCGTCGGCGAGTCGGGCTCGGGCAAGTCGGTCACCAGCCTGACGCTGATGCGCTTGCTGCCGCGCAGCGCGGCAATCCAGGTCAGCGGCGAAGCCTGGTTCGTTGATGGGGCGGGCACCCGACTCGACCTGCTCAAGCTGCCCGAGGCGCACATGCGCGCATTGCGCGGCAACCAAGTCGCGATGATCTTCCAGGAGCCGATGACCAGCCTGAATCCGGTGTTCAGCATTGGCGAGCAGATCGCCGAATCGCTTCGCCTGCACAAACACCTCGACCGTACAGCGGCGCGCGCGCAGGCTCTGCGCATGCTCGAGTTGGTGGAAATGCCGGCGGCCGCGCAGCGCCTCGACGAGTACCCGCACCAGTTGTCCGGTGGCATGCGCCAGCGCGTGATGGTCGCCCTGGCGATGGCCTGCGACCCGACGCTGCTGATCGCCGACGAACCGACCACCGCGCTCGATGTGACGATCCAGGCGCAGATTCTCGCTTTGATGCGCCGCCTGCAAGCCGAGACCGGCATGAGCATCCTGTTCATCACGCACAACCTCGGCGTCGTCGCGCACCATGCCGACGACGTGGTGGTGATGTATGCCGGCCGCGTCGTCGAGCGCGCCCCCGTGCGACCGCTCTTCGCCACGCCAGCGCATCCGTACACCCAAGGCCTGCTCGCGTGCCTGCCGGGCAAGGCGCGCGCGGCCGGGCAGCCGAAGCCGAAACGCCTGTTCGCGATTCGCGGCCAGGTCTCGAGCCCGCTCGCGCCACCACCGGGTTGCGCCTTCGAGCCGCGCTGTGACCGGACGCAGGCCGCGTGCATGCAGGTCATGCCGAAGCTGGTGGATACCGGCGGGACGCGCCAGGCGCGCTGCGTGCTTGTGCCAGGCCGCGATGTGAAGACCGCCTGAGATGAACGTGGATACACGCGTCGCCGACACGCCCTTGATCGAGGTGCGCCACCTCAAGTGCTACTTCGGCAGCAAGGAGCGGCCGGTGCGCGCCGTCGATGGCGTCTCGTTCGCCATCCAGCGCGGCGAGACACTCGGCCTTGTCGGCGAATCAGGCTCGGGCAAGAGCACGATCGGTCGTGCCGTTCTGCGCCTGATCGAATGCACCGCCGGCCAGGTGCACTACTGCGGTGACGACATCGGCAAGCTATCCAGCGAGCGCATGCGCAGGCTGCGCAGCAAGCTGCAGATCATTTTCCAGGATCCCTATGCGAGCCTGAACCCGAAGATGCGCATTGGCGCGGCCCTTGGCGAGGCGCTTTCCACCCACGGCCTCGCTCGTGGCCCGGGCGAGCGTGAGCGGCGCATCGTGGACCTGCTCGAAATGGTGGGCTTGCGCGCCGAACATGCACGGCGCTTTCCGCACGAATTCTCCGGCGGCCAGCGCCAGCGCATCGGCGTTGCGCGCGCGCTCGCCGTCGAGCCGGAATTCATCGTCGCCGACGAACCCCTGTCAGCCCTCGACGTGTCGATCCAGTCGCAGGTCATCAACCTGCTCGCTGACTTGCGCGAACGCTTGTCGCTGACGATGCTCTTCATCTCGCATGACCTCGACGTCGTCGAGTACCTGTGCGATCGCGTCGTCGTGCTCTATCTCGGACACGTGATGGAGATTGCGCCCACCAGCGGGCTGTTCGCTCACCCGCTGCACCCCTACACGCAGGCCCTGCTGGCCGCCAGCCCGAAGCCCGACCCGCTGGTCGAGAACGTTGCCGTGCCGCTGAAGGGCGACATCCCCAGCCCGTTAGCGCCGCCGTCGGGCTGCGTGTTCCGCACCCGCTGCCCGCACGCCATCGCGGCCTGCGCCATCACGCTGCCACCGCTCGAAGCGCGCGGCCCCGGCCGCTTCTCGGCCTGCATACGTACCGATCTGATCACCACCCCGCCCACACGATGACTTCCGAAGACCTGCTCGACCCCCTGATCGGCCCCGGTTTCAAGGGCTTCCCGCACACCGCGCCCGCGGTGCGCCGCAGCGCCATCGCCGCCTGCGGCTGGAACGTGCTCGCCGGCGACCTGCCGCTGCCGATCGCCCTGCTCAAGCGCGCGGCGGTCGATCACAACGTCGCCTGGCTTCAGGGCCAGGCGCGCCGCTGGGGCATCGACCTTGCGCCACACGGCAAGACGACGATGTCGCCGCAGCTCTTTGCGCGCCAGCTCGCGGCCGGCGCCTGGGGCATGACCTTCGCGACGGTCACGCAGCTGGGGGTCGGCGTCGCCGCCGGCGTGCGCAACGCGCTCATTGCCAATCAGGTGCTCGGTGAAGGTGATCTGGCCGCGATCCAGTCGCTGCGCCGCGAGCACGCCGCACTGCGAGTCGTCTTCCTCGTGGATTCGCCCGCGCAACTTGCGCTGATCGAGGCCTGGGCCGAGCAACAGGCTGACAGCCCACCCTTCGAGGTGCTGCTCGAACTCGGGTTGCCGGGCGCACGTACCGGCTGCCGCACCCACGTCGAGGCCGTGGCGCTGGCCGAGCGCCTGCACGCGAGTCCGGCTGTGCGCCTGGTGGGCATCGAGTGCTACGAAGGCCTCGGCGCCAAGGGCGACGCCACCGACTTGCCGTACGCCGCGTCGCTCATGGACCGCGTCGATGCCATCGCGCGCCATTGCCACGAGAACGGTCTGTTCGACAGCGACGAGGTCCTGCTCTCGGCCGGCGGCTCGGCGATCTTCGATCTCGTCGCGACACGCCTTACGCCCGCGCTCGGGCGGCCGGTGCGCGGCCTGCTGCGCTCGGGCTGTTACGTCACGCACGATCACGGCAGCTACAAGCGCTTCGTCAACGTCGTGGAGTCCCGCCTCGGCTGTGCGCTTGGCGAAAGCCTGCGACCGGCGCTCGAGGTCTGGGCCCAGGTGCAGTCGTGCCCGGAACCGTGCCTGGCGATCCTGGCGGTTGGCCGGCGCGATCTCTCCTTCGACATCGAGCTGCCGATGCCGATCGCCCGCGCGCCGCGCGGCGCCACGGCAGCGAGCGCCGTGCCCGCGAGCTGGAAAATCACCGCCCTGAACGACCAGCACGCCCACTTGCGCTGGGACGCTGCGGATGCCGCGCTCGCTCCGCGGGTCGGGGAACGCGTCGGTCTGGGCATCTCGCACCCGTGCACCACTTTCGACAAGTGGCACTGGATGCCGATGGTCGACGCCGACTATCGTGTCGTCGACGCGGCGATCATGGTGTTCTGATCGTGAACCGCACGATGAGCGGGAATCTGCTGCAGCGCGTTGCCGCACTGCGCGACAAAGCGCCCAGGGCACGGCGCGCGATCCTCGACCTGATGCTCGAAGACCCCGACCGTGTGCTGGCCGAGAGCTTTGAACTGCTGGCGCGACGCGCGCACAGTTCCGTGCCCACGGTGATGCGCACCTGCCGCGACCTGGGCTTTGCCGGTCTGCGCGAATTCAAGCTCGCACTGGCCCACGAACTGGCACTCGGCGGCTCGCCGCTGCACCGCCGCGTCAACGTCAGCGACAGCGCCGAGGACATCGTCGCGAAAGTCACGCGCAGCGCGGCGGCCACGGTGGCCGCGGTGCGCTCACAGCTCGATCCCGCAACGCTCGAGGCCGTGGTGAGCGCGATCGACGGCGCGCGCCACATCGACCTCTTCGCCACCGGCATCACGTCGTGGTTCATGGCGCAGGACCTGCAGGCCCGGCTGTTCCGCCTCGGCCTGTCAGCCAACGCCTGGGTCGACTACCACCTGCAGCGGGTGGCCGCCGCGGCGCAAGACACGCGCGGCGTCGTCATCGCGGTGTCGCACGTCGGCGGTCTGCCGTCGCTGCTCGACGCCGTGGACATCGCGCGACGCCAGGGCGCTCGCGTGGTGTCGTTGACACAGCCGGGCACGCTCCTGGCCGAGCGCACCGACCTCCTGCTGGGCTTGAGCGTTCCCGACGACGCGGTGATGCACGTGGGCATCGACGCCTACCTGACGCACCTGACCGCCATCGAGGTCCTCACCGTGCTGGTGGCGCAGCGCCGCGGAACGCCCGCCGTTCAGCGCCTGCAGGGCGTACGTGCCGCGTTGCAGGAGCACGGGGTGGACGTGCGCGCTCATCCGCTGCAGAGCGGGGGCAGCAACGGCCGGCCCACCATCCCTTCCGCCACGCTGTCCACCGCCGACGGAGGCCATTCGCCATGAGCTCCTGTCCTGTTCTGCTCGAAGGCGGCCTCGTCGTCGATGGCAGCGGTGGCCCTTCGTGGACCGGCGACGTGCTGCTCGTCGGCGACCGCATCGCGCGCGTCGGCGAGCACCTGCGCACGCGCCTGCCCGAGGGCCTCGTGGCCGAAGACCTCGAAGTGTTGGACTGCCGCGGCCAGGTGATCGCACCCGGCTTCATCGACGCCCACACCCACGACGACGCCATCGTGCTCAGCACGCCGGCCTATCTTGCCAAGCTGTCGCAGGGCATCACCACCGTGGTCACCGGCAACTGCGGCATCTCGCTGGCGCCCTATGTGACCGACCTGGCCCGGCCGCCGCTCAACCTGCTCGGCGCCGGCTCATTCCGCTTCCCGACGATGCAGTCCTACCGCGAGGCCGTGACGGCCGCGCGGCCGGCATTGAACGTGGTGGCGCTGGTGGGACACACCACCTTGCGCTTCGCGGCCGTCGCCGACCTGACGCGCGCCGCCACGCCCGACGAACGTTCGCAGATGGCCGAGCTGCTCGAAGCCTGCATGACCGACGGTGCGCACGGCCTCTCGTCGGGCCTGTTCTATGAGGAAGCGTTCGCTGCGCCGGCCGAGGAGGTGAGCGAACTCGCCCGCATCGTCGCTCGTCACGGCGGGGTCTACACCACGCACCTGCGCAACGAGATGGCGACCATCATCGAGGCGCTGCGCGAGGCTGGCGATTGCGCCTTCGAAGCCGGTCTGCCGCTGGTCATCTCGCACCACAAGTGCGCGGGCCCGGCGAACTGGGGGCGCACTCGCGAGACCTTGCCGCTGATCGATTCGCTTGGCGCCCGGCAGGACATCGCGATGGACGTCTACCCCTACGTGGCCGGCTCCACGGTGCTGCGCGAAGACCTGGTCGACGGCGTGATCGATGTCATGCTCACCTGGAGCGACGCCTTTCCAGAGGCCACCGGCCGCATGCTGGCCGACGTGGCGGCCGAGTGGGGTGTCGACCAGAAGGCCGCCTGCCGGCGCCTGATGCCGGGTGGCGCGTGCTATTTCCAGATCGATGAGGCCGACGTCGAACGCGTGATCGCGCATCCGCGCACCATGATCGGCTCCGACGGCCTGCCGCACGACCGTCACCCACACCCGCGCCTGTGGGGCGCCTTCCCGCGTGTCTTCGCGCGCTACTGGCGCGGGCGCAAGTTGTTCTCTCTCGAGCAGGCGGTGCACAAGATGACCGGCATGACGGCGCGCAACTTCCGCATCAAAGACCGCGGCCTGCTGCACGTCGGCGCCTGCGCCGACGTCGTGGTATTCGACCCGGCGCGCATCGCCGACACCGCCACCTACGACGATCCGATCAGCACCAGCATTGGCATCGTGGCGGTGTATGTCAACGGGCGCCGCGCCTATGCGCAGGACGAAGGCACCGTGGTGCTGGCAAGGCAAGGGCGGCTGTTGCGTCGCACCGCATCGCCGTCGCCACGCGTCTGAGCCGCACCTCAGCGCCAGACCATGCCGTGCGCGCATCGGCTGCGCGAGCGGCCCACGTGACCGTATCGATTCACCCGAACTTTCCAGTTCGTTCTCGCGCCCGAGGCGACTCCATCCCGATGCTTGTGGCGCGGCTGGATGTACGCGCCATCCAGACTTCGCCGAGCCGCTGCACAGTTGGCACTGCAAGCACCATGGAACCCAAACAGCCTACTCGATGTTCTGCACCTGAACTTCGAATACGAAGGCAGGTGCTTGTCGCGATTCAGAAAATCAGGTGTCCCACAGTGAAAACCCCACAACAAGCCCCACACGCGAAGCGTGCTTTGGCGTTCTGGGTAGCGGTCGCCGTGACGTTGCAGCTTGCTGAACTGTACCAAGAGTGACTACAGAAAACAGCCGGCGCGGCCGCAATGCAGGTCGCCGAGGTGAAGCAGGGGACGACGAGATGCGAAGCGCTCCCAATGGTCGAACTGAGAGTTGACCAACGTTGTTGCCGTGACCTGTGCAGCGTGCTCGGTCATTCGGGCACCAAGGGCGAAGTCACGCTGACAGGCATCAAGCGGTCACTGGGCGTGCACCCAGCTCCGCAGAATTGTTCGGCTCACTCCTTGGCCTCTTGGCATCTTGGCTTCTCGGCAATCGAGGTAGCGCTTGGCTACCTTGCTCCTGGGAGTCGAGGCTAGGCCCTTTACTTCGCCGTAATCTTCTTGGTAGTCTTCTCAGCAGTCTTCTTCTTTGCATTGCGCCGCGCAGCGGTGGCTATCCCGGACGCGTCCTGTGGCTTGAAGTACAAGGAGACCACCATCGAACGGACCTGATAGGGCAGGCCGGTCCCGGGCAGTTTGATCGTCGAGTAGAAGGCCAACCGATTGGTTGGACAGTCGCGGCAGGGGGTCGATTCGCTCTCTATCTGCTCGCGCCACTCATCGAGCGTAGCTTTCGCGTCGACCGACTTGTGGAGGTAGAAGAGTAGGCCGCCGTGGTCGTGATTCGGATCGCCAGTGGCTGCCACGTATCGCGTCGTCAGCTGTTTTATCCCCTCGTCAATCTTCCAATTGAGCTTCGCTTCACACAATCCAGGTGTGCGGCCCACTAGCGACTGCGAGATCGACGTGCCCGCCTGCCTTTGTGACCGCACCGGCTATCGAGGAGGCCTGTTGGCTTGAGTCAGATCGTGATCAGCAGTTCGCCCTGCGCCTGGCGCGCCATCTGGAGCGGGGCGGCCCCCTGGTGGCCGCCTTCTCATGCGGGTTGACGATGGCGGTGCCAGACCTGCTCTACGAGAGAGAGCTTGAGCCAGAAAACGGCGCGCCGCTGCGAAAGCTCGGGCTGGGCGTTGTGTCGCTGACACCCGAAGAGGTCGCGCTCGCGCAGAAGCTGCGAATCGAGCGCAAGGCTCTGTCGCTTCCAGACTGTTTCGCACTGAGTTGCGCGACACGGACCATGCCCTGGTCACGGGAGACAAGATCCTGCGCACCGAAGCCATGGTGCGTCTGGGAACTGTCTACGGTCTCCTGCGGATGCTGGATCAAATGGCCGCATCCGGGATCCTGCCCACGACTCTGCTCTACGAGGGACTGTCCCGGATCTCATCGCGTCCACGCTGCCGACTGCCGCAGGTTGAGATCCGGGCCCCGTTGAACGGCTGGGCTCCAGGCTAGCTCATTGCCCATCGGTTTCGTGCTTCGCCAGAAAGTCTGGCATAGGTGGGGAACGTGGAAGGCCACTCGACTCGTTGCGCTTTGCGCCACTGGTCCGACCAATTCGCTGTTGCAAGTAGCCGCAAACAGCATCGATTCACCATCGGCAGCAGTTTCCAAGCTGCGCCGACCATCGTCCCAATATTCGAGAAAACCGTTCCGCAACTGAACTTCGTGCGCCAGAGCTTGACGTGAGCACCTGAACAAGGGGGCGGAAATGCCGGGCTAACTTGTTCTTGATGATGCGTCTCATGTGCACGCCGTCACTGTTCCCGACATGTTGGCACCAAGAGCTCCCACGAGACAGCAATTGCACAAACCGGCCTCGCGGGCCATGGCGGGCATCCAATCTGGCCGCCCGTCCCGCGTTTCATTTGGAAGCGTGATGCTCGCGGCGTTGCGCCGCTGAACACTCGTCGCCTTGGCTTGACCTGCAACCCTTCGCCAAAAAAAGCGATGGTCGTGTCGACACATGTGCTGACTTCTTGAGGGAGCAGTTCGTGCGGTATTTCATGGCGAGGCTGGGACGGTCTTGAGAACATACCGCCCCGGAGACGGGTTCCTTCTCTTCAACTCCTGCGGCGAGCCTTGGTGGCACCTGCAGGGTTCCGGTCGGGCCGACACTTCCATCCAATCCACTTACTTGCAAAGCCATGCGTCTGGAATATAGATCAATCAGGTGGACCGCCATCGCCGCACTACTCCTGCTCGCCGCCTGCGGCGGCGGATCCGCCGATGCGCCCACGGCCTCAACGCACCAGCTGGCAATGGCAAGCCAGAGGAAGTTCGAGTCAATTGACATGGATGCGTCCTCGCCAGCCTCGGAGGTGGACAGTTCCATCAGCGCGCCGAAGCAGGACATGAAACATTCTCTTCGAGCGTCGCCGCCACTCGCTGCCGACGAGGATCTTCTTCCCCCAGACGCGTGCAAACGGATGTACTTCGGAAACCTCGGCCTGCAGTGCATGCTATCGGGGTCCGGTGTTGAGCCATATGCGGGAGGGTCGGGGGTCGACGATATCGCGCCCGCCAACCCATGGTGCGTCGAGATCCCTGTAGGGGTGGTCGTCCAGGGCACCACTCCCCTACCCGGTGACTTCGCCTGCTATCAATTCGTCATCAATGCGCTGACGCCAGTGACGGTGCAAGCAGCGCTTCCCACGAGTCTTTTGGCGACAGCAGAACTGTACGCAGCGATGCCGAATGGCATTGGTTTCAAGTACTCATCCGGTCAACCAATGGGAACGGGGGTGAACTGTTCAATATGGGCATCAACATAGCAGCACCTCAGGCTCTGCCGGTCAACGACACCCAGGTTCAGGCCCAAACTGTCGACATGAACGAATGGGTCACCGGCCAACTTGCACTGCCATTGAGCAAGGCTTACTACTTCATCCCATTCAAGGCTCCTAGCCAAACGTCAGCCATCCTCACGCCCACGTTTACGGCGAACCAGCGAATCGGCTATCGTGCCGCGCAGAAGACTGCAAGTGGAACCTTCAACGTTCAGACGGAAACCATTCTCAGCAGCGGCTCAGGGGCGACCTACCTTATTTCCTCCCCGTACCCGGCCAACGCTGTCGGGACGACAACGCCTTCGGGTGTCTTGGTGCGGGTCTATGGTGTAACGGCCGGCGCCCCGAACGACGAGCCGTTCTCCTTCCGCGTTGGCGTGAAAAATACACGGGTTGACTCCTACGACATCAGCAACACCGAGACGATTAGTCGCTACTACCCCGCCTCTCCGATCGGCCTTCAGGTCGCGAACTATGTCGACATGGTGCTTGTTGCCAAGGACGGCAAAGGACAGGTGGTTAAGGGCCAGCCGGTCGAATTGACGACGCAGACGAACGTGCAAGATTCAAACAGCGCGCAAAGCGTGCTATATCGCACAAACATAAACGGGAAAGTGTCGATTCGGACAACTCTTGCCAGTTGTTTGGGCGCCGTCGAGTCGAAAACCAATTACGGCCCCTTTGGAAGTCCAACGGACCATTGGAGCGGCACAGCGCAATATGGCTCATCGCTCGTTCAACTCATTGGTGCTCAGCCCAATGCCCCAGCGACTAACTATAGGCAGGTGCCGTTTGTCCGCATTTGTTCCGAGACCTACCTTGGGTACTACTAGGTAGGTCACGTAGAAAGACTGAGGTTCCATTTTATGATGCTCGCTACAGTTTCTCCGGCCATGGCGGCCGCCGCTGCCGCCTCAAACACCACTGCTCTCGCTGAGTCTCGAGGGACGGCCGCTGACCCCGGCCCAGATACGACTGGGGCAGTGGTCCTCACCGCGCTCTCGTTTGACGACGGCAACAAGGTCGTCTATCAACGTGACATGGACCATCGGCAGAATCCGATTTGGTCTGCACACTATGCGCTGTCGACCATCCAGGACGAGCTCAAGAACATCGATGACTCGCTGAGTCGCGAGCGTCCGTCCATCGATAGCAGCTCATGGGATCTTTCGCTGAAGGACGGCCGACTTAGCGTCTCGGGAAGCCTAAGCGCCGGGGACAAGGAATGGTTGGAGAACCGCCTGAACGACGACGAACCTCTAACGAATGCCGTCACCACGTTTGCCAAGGCTGCCGTTGATTATCTCCAGACGTCTGACGACAACCCGGCGTATCAAAATATCAACTTCATAACCGGCCGCCTTCAATCGTATGTCTTTGCAGACGTGGAAGGACAGGTTCAATCAAAGGTTCAATTCAAGAAGCTACTGAGCGATATCGAAGGTGCCCATTCAAGCCCCGGTGTGACAACGAAGGGCAAGAACCTGGGCTATTACTCATTGGAGGCGCTGGCCTCCCAGTTTTCCGCCTCGCCACTGTAGCCCAGCTTCCCCGGTCCGCGCCACGCGACTTACCACGCCCGCCGCAGTGCTGAGCAGTGTGCAGAGACCGCGTTCAAACCTGGGAGACGGTTTCACCAATCAGGCATGGCGGGATGCGGCAATGCATCGGAAAGAAACGGCTCTGCCCAGCGCGGCGAATCGCACCCACGATGCCGTTCATGTAGGCGCCTTTGGATACGCTCGTCAGCTGGGATGACTCAAAGGTTGTCCGCAAACCTGGCATGCACCTGGGGCAGTAGTCCGGTGACGTCGACGATGTGGCGCTCAAGTCGCGTCCACACGTCCATCGCAACGAACTCCTGGCGCGTCGCGCCGGACAGGCCGCGGCGGTTCCAGTTCGGGGAGTCCACCGCTGCGCGAAATTCACCGATCTTATGGTCGTCCTTTTGTTGTGTTCGGTAGACCCGGCCGTCATCCGCTGACGCGCGGAGAGCGGCCGGAATTGATCCATCAGGTCGCAACAGCCCCACGAGAGCGCAGCGGCGACGGAAGCCAGCGGGTGCCCTGAAGCAGCGCCTCGGCGGCGGCGGCGACCGCTTCGCCCTTCTTGGGCTTGGCTAGCGGCGCGGCTTTCTCGATGGAAACCCCCTCGGTCACTGCCTCGATGAGTCGCGCCTTGGGCACCTGAGCCAGATAGCTGCCAGCGGTCGGCATCCACCAGTCGGCCCTGTCCAGACCCACCGCAGCGGCCAGAGCGTCGCCGGTGGTGTCGGCCTCGCGCCCACTCATGGCACTGACGGACAGCGCCGAACAAAGCGCCAACAGTTCGAGCAGCGTGTCCAGCGGCTGGCCGATCAGCCAGGGCAGCAGCCGATCCGCATCGCCCGGCAAGCGTTCGCGCCAGTTGTCCAGACGGCTCTCCAGTTCGCCCCACGCACGCGATGCCTCGATGTCGTCGGCCACGCCCTTGGTGCGCTGTCGCAATCATTGGCCCGCAGGTTCAGCGCCGACACGGTGCGATGCATGCCCCCCGCGTAGCCGATCACCAGTGGGAGCGTCCGGCCATCCCATCTTGAAGGGCGCTGAGGCGCCTTGGACGATGGTGCCCACCAATTCGAACAGGTGGGTACCAATGCAACCCAGATCCCAGAGGCGCGTGCACGGCGCCGAGTTCAAGGCGCAGGTCCTCGCCGAATGCCAGCAGCCGGGCGCGTCGGTGGCGGCCATCGCACTGGCCAACGGCCTCAACCTGCTGCGCAAGTGGCTCGTCGGCCGCGGCATCAAGCGCACCGGGCTGGCGGCGCCGCGGACGGTGGCTCGCAAGCCGCCAAGCGGCGACACATCGGTGCCCGCGTTGCAGTGCATTCCGGTGCAGATCACGCCTGCGTCCACGCCCGTACCCGTGCCCGTGCCCGTGCCCGCAACTGCAACTGCAACCGCAACTGCAACTGCCGCTGCACCGAAACGGACCGCGCCGTCCGATGCCGATGAGATCCGCGTCGAGCTGACCCGTGGCGCGACACGGCTGTCGGTGCGCTGGCCATCGGCCCGGGCCGCCGCATGCGCTGCTTGGTTGCGCGAACTGGCGTCCGTGGCTCTCAAGGACTGACTGGCGCCACGATCAGGATCGACGCGCTGTGGCTGTGCAGCCAGTCGCAGGACATGCGCGCCGGCGCCGACCGGCTGCTGAGGGTGGTGGTCAACACGCTGGGCGAGGCCCACGCGCACCACGGTTACCTGTTCGCCAATGCGCGCGCGAGCCGGCTCAAGCTGCCCGTTCATGACGGCTTCGGCGTGTGGTGCGCCACGCGGCGGATGCACGCCGGCCGCTTCGTCTGGCACACGCCCGAGGCAGGGTCGGCAACGCCCGCCTTGCAGCTCAGCACGCAGCAGTCCGAGGCGCTGACGCTGGCCTGCCTTGGCAGGACGAGATGGCCACCATCCGCCCCTGCTGATCGAGTGGTCGACGGCCTGCCGGCCGTTGACATCACAAGTGCCAATGGCGGTGCGGTGACCTGCGCGGCACCATGCTGCGCATGCCAGGTGTTGCTGCCGACGCAATCGATCTGACCGAGCTGCCTGGCCAGGTCGTCGCACTGATCGAACGACTGCAGCAACAGGCCCACATCGATGCGCAGGAACTGGCCCGGCGCCAGCGCGAGATCGCGCTGGCGCGGGTGAAGATCGGCTTTTGCCTTAGTGCCGGCACCAACGGTTCAGGCAGGAGAAAGCAATGATGAACGAGCCAGTCACTGAAGGCCCGGCCATGCGAAGACCCATGACTCTAAGTATCACCAGCAAGTCGTTGGCCAGCTGGAGTTGTCGCCGGGGCTTGTCGGCGTCGTCACCGGCAACTGCATCAATGATCGCGCCGAGCTGGCGCGTGATGACGTCGACCAGCAGTTCGGGCGCCCCGCCCTTGAGCGACAGCACCTCCGCGCTGCCAGGATCGAGGGCCGCGAGCGATCGGCCAGGCCCTCGGTCAGCAGCAGATCGTAGAGACCGTCTGGCGGCGGCATGGAGTGTTCGAGCTTCAACCGATCGGCCGCGTACCGCGGCAGGCCGGGTAGCCAGTGCATCCCCAGAACTCACCACCCGCATTGGCGCCGCGCCTGGCCGTACGGCGCACCATCGGCTTGGTGCACAAGGGGCAGGCTGTCGCATGCCCCTCGTCGGCGGTGGGTCGGGTTGCTTTGACGCCGCCCGTCCGCGCCGCGCGTTGACGTGCGTCCGCCCTCGCTTGCCGAATGAGGCCGAGCAGTTTTGGCCCGTCCACCAGCGTCACATTGCGCCCGCTCGCGAAGCTGACGGCGTCATCGGTGAATCGCCCCGAGGTCACGACGAATCCGCCCGTGGCGCCGCGGGCAGCCATCACGCCGTAAAGCTCGCGCACCACGTCGACGCCGACCTTCAGCGCACGCCACTGCTTGCACTGCACGAGAAACTTCTCGCCGCCGTTCTTGCCTGGCCGGGTCAGCACCAGGTCCACACCGCCATCGGCGCCGCCGCCACCCGTCTCCACAACTTGGTAGCCCTGGAGCCGAAAGCCCTCCCCCACCAGCATCTCAAACTCTCGCCAGCTCAACCCGTCCAGCGCATCAGTCGCCTTCAGCTGCGCGACATCGGTGACGAGGCTCGCGCGTACCTTTCGCCGCCATGCGGACACGCAGGCCGCCACCAGGCAGATCATCGGTACCGCGTACTGGCCGACGCTGGCGAGCGTTCTCCACACCCCTTGGGCGACAACGGCGCTCATCTGGCCAGGCTGGGCGACTGCGGTCAACGGCTGCGCCGCGATCTGGTGGAGCAGCAGGTAGCTCAGCAACGCGATGCCCACGCCCGCCCACCAGGGCAGCATGGCCACCAGTTCAATCAGGTCCTCAATGAGACTGGTCCTCTTGCGTCGTGCCATCGCGTTGTCACTCCCCTGGGTCGACCTTGTACCAGCCTGCTCGGCAGCCGAATACTGGCGGCCAGCCTATCCTGCACTCAACCAATCTTCTTCTGCTTGGACACGTGGGAGGCGCACAGGCGGCGCGGTGGCGCCTCGATTCCGTCTCGCATGCGACGCCAAGTCGACGTCCCTGAACCGAGTCCGTGCCGTGAGCGGTCCGTATCCGAACCATATTCGAACCGCATTCGATCCGTATCCGAACCGTATCCGAACAATTTTCGACCCGCACTCAATCCGAATTCGAGCGGTCGGACAGTCCGACCCCACCCCTGCGCGACAGTAGGCAGCACTCATCAGTTCAGGCGCCGGCCGGTGCAGGCGCTGATGAAGCCTGGACCAATCGGACGCGATCTTCAGCCGCCACCGCCGCATTCATGGCGCGACGCCGACAACCGTCAGCGTCAATGCCAAACCCCGCTTACTGCCCACCCTTTGCAGCTGCGCGCGCTGCCACCGCTTGCACCAGGCGCGTGATTCGAGCAGCGATTGTCTTCTGCATGGCAGCGCTGACCGGCATCTCCGGCACCAACGCCATGGCCTCCTCTGGGCGCACATAGTCGTGTTCGAGCATCGCAATGTTGAACTCGATGTCCTTCTCGCGATGGGCCGCGCATTTGGATAAGAAGAGATCGACCGGACTGATGCAGTAGGCCACGCGGCCGTTCGTCGCCTCCGACTGGATGCGCGACAACCTGCCTTGCCAGCTGGATGGCAGCTTGGCAGTGCTCGGGTCCACACCCTGCGCGTAGTAGTTGTTCATCTCGTGGAACGAAGAACCTTCCCCGAGGGCGCCTTCAATCTCCCACGACAGATCGTCCACGTTGTCGGCGTTGAACACGTACATGTCCGCCTCGTTGGACAACGTGAAGACCGGCGGGGCGTCCGGATGAGAGCCAAGGATGGCCTGGCTGCCGACGACGACAAACTCATAGTGCTTCGTCACATCCGCTGCCGCACGCACCAGATGTTCGAGCTCATGCAACTGCATGCCCGGGCTCCTTCATCGCGCGCACCTTGCGGAGGATGCCCATCCGCGTGTCTTGCGGCAGCAGGGTCGTCAGCGGTGACGCCTGGCGCAACTGATTGCCGCGCTCGGACTTCTCCAGCGCCAGCTTCCAGTCGCGCTTGTCCAGGATGCGCTTCCACTCATCCCACAAAGGCCAGGTCCGGGGGTCGCCTGACTCACGCCAGCGGGCGAGCGTCGATCTGGCGCGAACGACGAGAGCCGGGTCGGCCTTCAGCAGCCGCACCGCCTCTTCGTGCATCAACAGGCTCTGCAGGTCCTGAGGGATGTGACTGTGCCGTGGGATGGAGAGCTGGCGAGGCGCAGCTATCGCCTCGCCGGTACCGACAAGCGCCAGGTCGGCACCCATCCCCAGCAACGAAAGCACCCGAACGTAGGTACCCATGGAGGGCGAGCCCTCACCCGACTCCACCGCATGAAGCGTCGTACGCGAGATTCCCACCTCCTGCGCAAACGATGCAGCAGACAGGCGACGACGTTTGCGGGCCGCGCGCAGGCGTTCCCCGAGCTGCAGCAGCAGCTGGCGCTCAAGCGGCAACTGGAGATCGGCGTGCACAGGCATGATATCCATTATCTTAGTCAAAATACTGGAGACGTGTTCAGAATATTGGTCTTCCTGAGGCTTGGCATGCCGCCCCACGTCCAGGGCGGGCCCCAGGCCCGGCGCAGCGCACCCTTGACGTGGCGCGGCGTGCCCCGACCCTCCGGACACGGGCAGGCGGCTTCGGCGGCCTGCCCCCGAGCCCGTCCGGCGGCGAGGACTGCCCCGCCCCGCGGGGGCGGGGTCAGGGGTGGGGGATCCAGCTCAGCGCTCGATCTCGATGTTCCGCGTTGGCTGCGGGACGATGCGAGGCTGATGAGTGGGCAGAGGATCGCCGCCGTCCCGGACCTGGGCGCGGTAGCCACGTGCCCTTTCGCGAGCTTCGGCCAGGCCGACGGTCGGAAAGCTACCCAGACCCAGTTCGCGCTGTCGGCCGCCGAGCGGCAGGCGCAACACCCAGCTCCGCGCGCCTGAAGACGTCAGGTGCAGCGCCAGCCCGTCCACGCCACCCACGCTCCAGCGGCCAGGCTGGCTTAGCCGGCGAACTTCCAGAGCTGACAGTTCACGTGCCTTGCGGGGCATAGGGTGCCTCCAGGGCGCCGATCTACCCCTTACCTACCCCCATAAAAGAACGGGATTTTGCGGGTCGAGGTGGGACAACCCGAGAAGGTCGCGATGGCGATTTACCTATGAAAACGGGCCCTCCAGGGGCCCGTTTCATCGCGATGTTGGCGGAGTGGACGGACGCGCGCCCCTTGCGTCAACGAACAGCGCGTCTGTGGGAATCGCGCGGTGACTTCTCAGGACTTGGCTTCATCGTTCCGCTCAGCCTGCGCAAGCACAGCTGCCCAGGCGCCGAGGGCAGCACGCCTTTCGGCAAAGTAGTCGTGCCGGTCGTAAATGCCTTCGACGTTGCCCAACTTGTGATTCAGTGACCGCTCGGCGACGAAGCGATCAACCCCAAGTCCTGCGAGATGTGTTCTCGCAGTCCGTCGCATGTCGTGAATGGTGAAGTGCTCCATATCCAACACTTTCAGCCGCTTCAGCGCAACGTTCAAGGTGTCAGGACCCACGTGATCGTATCGGTTGACCCGCAGTTTCCCCAAGCGTCGATGAATGAGTCGACGTGCTGGAAAGACGTACGGCTTACCAAACGAGAAGACCCGAGCTTCCTTCAACCACGCAATGGCGGGTCCGGCCAACGGAATCTTGATCTCGGAACGGGTCTTGGTGTTCTCTCTTGCAAGTGTCCAGATGCCGGCATCGAGATCGAAGGCTTCCCAGCGCGCGGACAGCAACTCCATCTTGCGGACGCACAGGGCCAGAAGCAGCCATACAGCCAGCTCGTTCTCGCGCCCGAAGTTGGGTGTCGCCTGCATTGCTCTGGCCAGCTGTCGTAGTTCGACCATCGTCAGCCATCGATCTCTGGCTAGCTCCCCACCGCCTGCATCCAGAAGGTCGAAATCCGCCGCGGGATTGCGCTCGACCCACTGATTGCGCGCGGCCATCCTGAACATGCGCGTCAGGTACCGCAACGCGTCATTGGCGACGGTTGGCGCGCCGCTGGTCACGATTCGTCTCAGCGCATGATCGATGTGCGTCGGACGGACGTCGGATGGCGCCATAGAGCCCAATATCGGATTGATGTGCTTGCGCAGAACCCTGGCGACGACCTCCGGATGCTTGTAGCGCGGCTGGATGTAGCGCGCGATCCAGACTTCGCCGAGCCGCTGCACATTTGGCACTTCGAGCACCAATGCCTTCTCCACCTGCTTGACTGCGGCCACGTCAATTCCGCGCTCGATTAGCGCGCGATCCTCGCGCGCCCGCTCACGTGCATCTCGAAGCGACAGTTCCGGGTATCGCCCCAGGACCTTCTCCTTGGACCGGCCGTTCGACCGATAGCGCAGGATCCATGACGCCCTGCAGGCTCGCGCGGCGGCGGGGCTGGCGACGAAAGTAAGGCCTTCGCCAATGCCGCGATCAACGGCGCCGGCAGACAGCCAGCTTCTGAGTTCGCGGTCGGTGATCGGTCGTTGCTGAATGCTCATTCCCATAGGCTCCTGTGAGGTGGCTGTGGGGTTTTTTGTCGGACGGAAGCGTGAAGGCGCCGCGTACCCGAAAAACCCCACAATAAACCCCACAGGTTGCGCGCGCTTCGCTGCGACGCCCCGGGACAGCCTGGGACAAAATATCCTTACACGACAACGGGTTAGTGCACTTTCAGAGATCCCTCGGGACCCCCCGAAAACCTACTCGATGTTTTGCACCTGCTCGCGCATCTGCTCCACCAGCACCTTCATTTCCACCGAGATCGCCGTCAACTCGATCGCGGGCGACTTCGAGCCCAGCGTATTCGCTTCGCGTTGCAACTCCTGAATCAGGAAGTCAAGGCGCTTGCCGAGTTCGCCGCCGGCCTTGAGCAGGCGTTCGATTTCGTCGAGGTGCGACGCCAGGCGCGTCAGCTCTTCGGCGACGTCGATGCGGATGGCATAGGCCGCGGCCTCGGCCATCGCGCGTTCGTGCAGCGCCGCGGCCGGCACCGGGTTGGCGCCGGCGGCGTTGCCGGCGCCGCCGACCGCTTCGTTCCAGCGCTCCAGGAAACGCTGCTGCTGGCGCTGCACGACGGCCGGGATCAGCGGCCCGGCCTGCGTGGCCAGTGCGCGCAACCGCTGCACGCGGTCGACCAGCATCGCCACCAGGCGCTCACCTTCGCGCGCGCGCGCCTCACGCAAGCCGTCGATGCATTGGCGCGCGGCGGCAAGCGCGCTGTCGTCCAGGCGCTCGCTGCCCACGCCGCCGCGGCACCATTGCAGCACTTCGTTGACCGACAACGCGCGCGCCTGCGGCAGCCAGGCCTGCACCGAGCCTTCCAGCCGCAGCAGCCGGTGCAGTTGTTCGGCGTTCGGGCTCGGCCACGCACTTTCGGAGTCGCGGTGCGTGCTCACGCGCAGTTCGATCTTGCCGCGCCGGAAGGCCGCGCCGAGCAGGTCGCGCAAGGCCGGCTCGAGCCCGCGCAAGTCGTCGGGAAGGCGGAACGACAAGTCCAGGAAACGGCCGTTGACGGAGCGCGCCTCGACGGTCACCGACGCCGCGCCGGCAGGGCTGCCGCCCTCGCTGGCAGACCCGTTGGCGGCGCCGCTGGCGTAACCCGTCATGCTATAAACTGCCATCGCCAGCACCCCTCGGAAAAACAGACGATTATGTCGAAGCCCAAGCCTGCCCCATTGCCATCAGGCACTGTGGTCGGGGGCTACCAGATCGTCAAGAAACTGGCCGCCGGCGGGTTCGGTGTGGTGTACCTCGCCGAAGGCGAAAACCAGCAGTTGGTGGCGATCAAGGAATACCTGCCGTCGTCGCTGGCCGAACGCTCCGCGGGCGAACTGACACCGCGCGTCAAGCCCGACAAGCAGCCGCTGTACCGGCTGGGCCTGAAGAGTTTTTTCGAAGAAGGCCGTTCGCTCGCACAGATCAGCCACCCCAGCGTGGTCAGCGTGCTGAATTTCTTCCGCGAGAACGAAACCGTCTACATGGTGATGAACTACCTGCAGGGCGACACCCTGCAGGACTTCATCGTCACCGCGCGCGACTTGAAGCGCGACAAGGTGTTTCGCGAAAGCACCATCCGCAGCCTGTTCGACGAGATCCTGCGCGGCTTGCGCATCGTGCACCAGCACAAGATGCTGCACCTGGACATCAAGCCGGCGAACATCTTCATCACCAATGACAACAAGGCGGTGCTGCTGGACTTCGGCGCCGCGCGCGAGGTGCTGAGCAAGGAGGGCAACTTCATCCGCCCGATGTACACGCCGGGTTTCGCGGCGCCCGAGATGTACCGCCGTGACGGCAGCCTCGGCCCGTGGACCGACATCTACGCCATCGGCGCCTGCATCTACGCCTGCATGCAGGGCTATCCGCCGAACGACGCGCCGCAGCGGCTCGAAAAAGACCGCCTCGCGCTGAGCCTCTCGCGGCTGCGCAACATCTATTCCGACAACCTGATCGAAGTCACCGAATGGTGCATGTCGCTCGACCCGCTGAGCCGCCCGCAGAGCGTGTTTGCGCTGCAGAAGGAACTGGCGCGTGAAACCGAACGCCGCTACACCAAGCTCAGTTTCAGCGAGCGGCTCAAGCTGCAGCTGGAAACCCTGAAAACGGGCCAGAAAGCCTGAGATGAAGCCCCCACGCTCGCCGCGCTTGCTGCCCCCCGAGGGGTGCGCTCAATACCTTCGGGCGGCCGGGCGGTACGAGATGCAGCCCCCACGCTCGCTGCGCTCGCTGCCCCCCGAGGGGTGCGCTCAATACCTTCGGGCGGCCGGGCGGTATTGAGATGCGCTTTTCGGTCTACCAGGTCAGCCGCAAGGGCGGGCGCGAGAAGAACGAAGACCGCATGGGCTATTGCTACACGCGCGACTCGGGTCTGTTCGCGCTGGCCGACGGCATGGGCGGCCACCCCGAAGGCGAGGTGGCGTCGCAGCTTGCGCTGCAGACGATGGCGGCGATGTTCCAGCGCGAGGCCAAGCCGGCGCTGGCCGACCCGCTGCGCTTCCTGCACGAAGCCATCATCGCCGGCCATCATCAGTTGCTGCGTTATGCCACCGAACGTTCGCTGGTGGACACGCCGCGCACCACCATCGTGGCCTGCCTGATCCAGGGCAACGCGGCGTTCTGGGCCCACTGCGGCGATTCGCGGCTGTACCTGGTGCGCGGCGAAAAACTCGTCGCGCGCACACGCGACCACTCGTACTCCGAACTGCAGGACACGCTGGCCCAGGTGGTGCCCATCGGCGAGCGCTTCAACCGCAACGTGCTCTTCACCTGTCTGGGCAGCCCCGGCAAGCCGGTGGTCGACACTGCCGGGCCGTTGCTGATGCACCCGGGCGACCGCGTGATGCTGTGCTCCGACGGCCTGTGGGGCGCCATCAGCGACACGCTGATCACCGAGATCCTGTGCCAGAACACGATCTCCGACGCCGTGCCCGAACTCGTCGAGCAGGCGCTGCGCCAGGCCGGCCCGAAGAGCGACAACGTCACCGCCCTCGCGGTGGAGTGGGAATCGGCCGAAGACGCCGACAGCAAGAGCGAAGTCTCGACGCTGTCGCTGGGCGAAGAGGTGTTCGCGTCCACCATCCAGGCCAGCATGCTCGGCGAAGCGCCCGACGAACTCGACGACGCCGAGATCGAACGTTCGATCCGCGAGATCAACGAGGCGATACAGCGCTCGTCGCAGAAGCGTCGCTGACGCCGCCGGCGCCAACGCGCGGCGGCCGGCGCCGGCGCACGCAGACCCTTTCGTTTTCCGCAATCAACCAGGTCATCCGCATGAGTTTTGTTCGATCCGCCGGCCGCGCGGCCCACGCACTGCGCCCCGTCACGCTGTGCCGCCACTACACACGCCATGCCGAAGGCTCGGTGCTCGTGGCCTTCGGCGACACCAAAGTGCTGTGCACCGCGTCGGTCGAAGAGAAGGTGCCACCGCACAAACGCGGCAGCGGCCAGGGCTGGGTGACGGCCGAATACGGCATGCTGCCGCGCAGCACCCACACGCGCAGCGACCGCGAAGCGGCGCGCGGCAAACAAAGCGGCCGCACGCAGGAAATCCAGCGCCTCATCGGCCGCTCGCTGCGCAGCGTGTTCGATCTTGGCGCGCTGGGCGAACGCACGATCCACCTCGACTGCGACGTGCTGCAGGCCGACGGCGGCACACGCACCGCGGCGATCACCGGCGCCTTCGTCGCCGCGCACGACGCGGTGACGTGGCTGCTGGCGCAGGGCCGCATCCAGGCCACGCCGATACGCGACTTCGTCGCCGCGATCTCGGTCGGCGTTGTCGAAGGCACGCCGCTGCTGGACCTCGAGTACATCGAAGACTCGGCCTGCGACACCGACATGAACGTGGTGATGACAGCCGCCGGCGGCTTCGTCGAGGTGCAGGGCACGGCCGAGGGCGCACCGTTCTCGCGCGCCGAGATGGACGCGCTGCTCGCCCTGGCCGACCAGGGCATACGTGAACTCGTGCAGGCACAGCGCGCCGCGCTCGGCGTGTGATGGCAATGCGCCTCGTGCTGGCGTCGAACAACGCGAAGAAGCTGCTCGAACTGCGCGCGCTGCTGTCTGCGCTGCCGATCGAGCTGCTGCCGCAGGGTGAGCTGGGCATCAGCGAAGCCGAAGAGCCGCACGTCACCTTCGTCGAAAACGCGCTCGCGAAGGCGCGCCATGCGGCGCAGGCCAGCGGCGGCGCGGCGATTGCCGACGACTCGGGGCTGTGCGTCGATGCACTCGGCGGCGCACCGGGTGTGATCTCGGCGCACTACGCCGGCGTGCTGAACATGCACGGCGATCGTGAAGCCGTGCGCCGTGCGCAGGACGCTGCGAACAACAGGCTGCTGCTCGAACGCCTGCACGGCGTGCACGAGCGCCGCGCCGCATTCGTCAGCACGCTGGTGGCGCTGCGCCATGCCGACGACCCGCAGCCGCTGGTGGCCTTCGGCCGCTGGCCGGGCGAGATCCTCACGGCGGCGCAGGGCGATGGCGGTTTCGGCTACGACCCGCTGATGTTCATTCCCGAACTCGGCGCCACGGTGGCGCAACTCGACGCCGCCGCCAAAAACCTGCACAGCCACCGCGCGCGTGCCGCGGCGCAGATGCTGAACCTGCTGCGCCAGAGCTGGCATCTTGGCTGAGAGCACCATCCGCTTCATCAGGCCCGGCGCCATCACGCTGCAGGCGCTGCCGCCGCTGGCGCTGTACCTGCATTTGCCGTGGTGCCTGAAGAAGTGCCCCTACTGCGACTTCAATTCGCATGAACTGGCGGCTCCCGGGCTTGCCGCAGCCCCACGCACGCTCGAACCGATGACGCAGACGCGCTACATCGACGCGCTGATCGCCGACCTCGAATCGGCGCTGCCACTGGTCTGGGGCCGGCGCGTCGTCAGCGTCTTCATCGGCGGCGGCACGCCGAGCCTGTTCAGCCCCGAAACGATCGATCGCCTGCTGGCCGACGTGCGCGCGCGGCTGCCGCTGGAGCCGGGCTGCGAGATCACGCTCGAAGCCAACCCGGGCACCTTCGAGCGCGAACGCTTCAAGGCCTTTCGCGCCGCCGGCGTGACGCGGCTGTCGGTCGGCGTGCAGAGCTTCGACGATGCGAAGCTGCGGGCCATAGGCCGCGTGCACGATGCGGCGCAGGCGCGTGCGGCGGTGGCCGAAGCGGCCGCCGCCTTCGACACCTTCAACATCGACCTGATGTACGCGCTGCCCGGCCAGACGCTGGCCGAACTCGACGCCGACCTCGCCGCCGCGCTCGCGCTGCAGCCGCCGCACCTGTCGATCTACCACCTGACGCTGGAGCCGAACACGCTGTTCGCGCGCCAGCCGCCCAAGGCGCTGCCCGACGACGACCTGGCCAGCGAGATGCTGGACCTCATCACCCTGCGCACCGCAGATCGCGGCCTGGTGCGCTACGAGGTTTCGGCCTTCGCGCGGCCGGGCCAGCGCTGCCAGCACAACCTGAACTACTGGCAGTTCGGCGACTACCTCGGCCTGGGCGCCGGCGCGCACGGCAAGCTCTCGTTTCCCGAGCGCATCGTGCGCCAGGTGCGCTGGCGCGAACCGGCGGCCTACATGGCGCGTGCGCTCGAAGGCAAGGCCGTCTCGAACGAACACGAGGTCAGCGCGGGCGAGTTGCCGTTCGAGTTCATGCTCAATGCGCTGCGCCTGAAAGACGGTTTCGACCTGGCGCTGTTCGGCGAGCGCACCGGTCTGCCGCAGCAGCGCATCGACGCCGCGTTGGCGCAGGCCGTGCAGCGTGGACTGCTGTCACGCGATGGCACGCACGTCGGGCCGACGACACGCGGCTTCGATTTCCTGAGCGACCTGCAGCAGCTTTTCCTCACGCCGTGACGAGCTTGAAGCCGGCCACCACCAGCACCGCCGCGATGGCATAACGCAGCCATTTCTCGGGCAGCCTGCCGGCCAGCAGCGAGCCGATGATGATGCCGGGGATCGAGCCCACGAGCAGCCCGCCGAGCAGCACGAAGTCGACGTTGCCCATGATCAGATGGCCGGTGCCGGCCACGATGGTGAGCGGGATGGCGTGCACGATGTCGGTGCCCACCAGGCGCGACGGCGTCATGCGAAACGGGAACAGGTAGACCAGCATCACGCTGCCCAGCGCGCCGGCGCCTATCGACGTCATCGTCACCAGGAAACCGAGGATCGCGCCCGCCAGTACCGTCAGGCCGGGCTGCATGCGCTTGAAGTCGGCCGGGATCGACGTGCGCAGCCGCTGGCCGAAAGCCTGTGCGCGCTTCTTGAACACCATCGCCAGCGAAGTCAGCAGCAGCACGCAACCCAGCGCCGTCATCAGCACGCTGCTCTGCAGCTTGGCGGCATGGCTGAAATGCAGCCACAGCAGCGTCAGCACGGCGGCGGGCAGGCTGCCGCAGCACAGCCAGCGCAGCACCTGCAGGTCGACGCCGCCCTTCTGGTGGTGCACGACGCCGCCGACGATCTTCGTGATCGCCGCGAACCAGAGATCAGTACCGACCGCCGCCGCCGGCACGACGCCGAACAACAGCACCAGGATCGGCGCCATCAGCGAGCCGCCGCCCACGCCGGTGACACCGACGATCGCGCCGACCCCGAGACCCGCCACCGCGTTCCACCACTCCATGCGTTCCCTCCCCCCGTCGTCGGCGCATGCTAACCGGCACCCGGTGGCGCCTCGCGCAGCGCCTGCAGTGAAGCGGCCAGCTCGGCCTGCATCCAGGCGCGCAACGCCTGCATCGGCGGCCAGTCGGCAAGCTCCGGCGGATGGGCCAGCCACAGCGCGTCGGCGCCGTCGTCGGGCAAGGCCAGCGGCGACAGCCGCACCAGGCGCCCGTCGCGCAGCGCATCGGCCGCATACAGCTCGCGCGCCAGCGTGATGCCGATGCCTTGTTCGGCCGCCTGCAGCATCAGCCCGGCGTCGTTGAACGTGGCCACCGGCCGCACTGGCGCGTGATGGCCGGCGAGCGCAAACCAGCGCTCCCACAGATCGGCGTCGCCGAGCAGCGGCTCGTTGGCCAGCGTCGCCGCGTTGTGCCCGGCCAGGCGTCGCGCCGCGGCCGGCGCGCCGACGGCGACGAGCGGTGAATCGATCAGCCGTTGCGCCACCAGGCCGCGCCACTGGCCGCCGCCCTGGCGCAATGCCGCGTGGTAACCCTCGCGCTGCAGGTCCACCACCTGCTGCGACGCGTGCAGCTCGACCAGGATGTCCGGGTGTGCCGCGCGCCAGCGCGCCATGCGAGGCAGCAGCCAGCGCTGCGCAAACGATGGCAGCAAGGTGATGCGCATGCGCCGCTCGGCGCCCGCGGCCGCCGCAGCCGCCGCCCGCACGCCGTCATCCAGGCGCTCCAGCGCCGGCTCCACCGCGCGCTGCAGCGCTTCGCCGGCCGGGTTCAGCACCACGCGCCGGCCGCGGCGGTCGAACAGCAGGAAACCGACCTGCTGTTCGAGCAGCTTGATCTGCTGGCTGATGGCGCTGTGCGTCAGGCTCAATTCATCGGCCGCCGCACGCAGGTTCTGCAGGCGCGCCACGGCACGAAACGCAGGCAGGGTTTGAAGCGGGAGGCGGGCCATGTTGGTAAGCATATCTGAACAACGAGTGCAGATATTGGCGCTTCCACGCACTCGCTCTAAAGCATATCTTTCCAGCTCAGAACAATGCCGCTGGAGATCACGATGAACACCCTGGCACGAGCACCCATCCGGCGGCTGCGCCGCACGCCGACCCGCACCCTGCCGGCGCTCTGGCGCGCGCTGTGGTCCGGCCTGCTGCGGCGGCGCCGTGCGACCGCCTGCGACGCCGCTTATGCCGCGCTGGCGCACCTGAACGAAGGCACGCTGCGCGACATCGGCGCGCCCGACTGGGTTGGTGCACGCGCCGCCCACGCCACGCCGTGGATGCTGCTGGAACGTTCGCGCTGGTGAGTTGCACGGCGTGACGCGCGGGCGCAACGCCGGGGCTAGACGCGCGTGGCGGCCAGCCCCGAGGTGCTGCGCAGGCGCTCGATGAGCGCCGGCGCGATTTTCGTCAGCGCCAGCACTTCGTGTGCGGCGCCGTGCGCGATGGCTTCGCGCGGCATGCCGAAGACGACGCAGCTCGCTTCGTCCTGGCAGACGTTCCAGCTTCCCGCGTCGCGCATCTCGCGCATCGCCTTCGCGCCGTCGGCGCCCATGCCGGTGAGCATCACACCCAGCGCGTTAGGTCCGACAACGCGCGCCGCCGACTGGAACAGCACCTCGACCGACGGTTTGTGGCGGTTCACCGCGTCGCCGTCGCGCACGCGGGCAATGTAGTTGGCGCCCGAACGTTCCACCGACAGGTGAAAGCCGCCGGGGGCGATGTAGGCATGGCCCGGCAACACCCGTTCACCGTCGCTGGCCTCGGCAACGCGGATGCGCGCCAGGCCGTTCAGCCGCGCCGCATAACTCTTCGTGAATCCGGGCGGCATGTGCTGCGTGATCATCACCGCGGGAGCGTCGGGCGGCAGTTGTACCAGCACTTCGCGCGTGGCCTCGGTGCCACCGGTGGAGGCGCCGATGAAGATGATCTTCTCGGTCGACAGCCGGCCCAGCGGGCTGACGGCGGGCTTTGCTGCGGCGCCGCCGCCACCGCTGGTTGCGGGTGCCGGCGCAGCCGCCAGGCGGCGTACCTGGGCGCGCGCGGCAGTGCGGATCTTCTCGGTGATGTCGTCGCCGAGCTGGCGCAGGCCGTCGGCGACACCGAGCTTGGGCTTGGCGACGAAGTCCACCGCGCCCAGTTCCAGCGCGCGCAGCGTGACCTCGGCGCCGCGCTCGGTGAGGGTCGAGACCATCACCACCGGCATCGGCCGCAACCGCATCAGGCGCGAGAGGAAGTCGATGCCGTCCATGCGCGGCATCTCGATGTCCAGCGTGATGACGTCGGGGTTGAGGTTGCGGATCATCTCGCGCGCCAGCAGCGGGTCGGCCGCGGCGCCGATGCAGACCATGTCGGGCTGGCGGTTGATGATCTCCGCCAGCAGGCCGCGCACGAGCGCGGAATCGTCGACGACAACCACGCGGGTCTTGTTCACGATGTTCTCCCTGGGCGCGGCTGCGTCAGAACAGGTCGACGCTGCCGCCGCCCGTGCCGGCCACCGGCTTCACGGCGGCCGCGCGTTCCAGCGCCACCAGCGCCTCGGTGTTGGCCGACGCCAGCTTCTTGACCATCGCCTTGCCGCTGCGCGGCAGGAAACACACCTTGCGCGGGTAGATGTCGAGCACATCCTTGCTGACGACGGTGATGCGTTCGGTGCGCAGATAGTCCATCACGAACGCCGTGTTGCGCTCGCCGACGTTGATGCTGTTCATGCCGCTGATGACGGCGCCGCCGCCGAAGACCTTGGCTTCCATCGTCGAGCGCGTGGCGCCGCGCTTGATGAGTTCGTTGATCAGCAGTTCCATCGCGAACGAGCCGTAGCGCCCGCTGTCGGCGGCGCCGCCGCCGTCGGGCAGCATGAAGTGGTTCATGCCGCCGATGCGACGGTCGCGGTCCCACAGGCAGGCGGCGATGCACGAACCGAGCGTGGTCATGATCAGGATGTCTTCGTCGTGCACGAAAAACTCGCCCGGCAGCACCTTCACCGCCTCGTTGCGGAAGTGGTTGTCGTAGAAGAAGAACGAGGCTTCGCCCGAGCGGCGGGGTGCGTTCTTCAGGTGGTCCAGCCGCGTTCGCGCCGCGCCGGCAAATGAGGTTGAGGCGGCTTGCATGGCTGGATATCGGCTCTGGCGCGCCGACTCTTGAGTCGGATCACGGCGCTCGCGCGGCCGCGTCAGACGCGCTCGTAGATCGTCTTGCCGCGCAGCCTGAAGAGGTCGCGCGATTCGGTGAAATTTTCCGAGTGACCCACATACAGCAGCGCGCCGGGTTTCATCGCCGCGTGCATGCGTTCGAGCACCTTGCGCTGGGTGGCGTTGTCGAAGTAGATCATCACGTTGCGGCAGAACACGATGTCGAAGGGCTCGCCCAGCGCCGACCAGTTTGCACTCATCAGGTTGAAGGGGCGGAACTCGATCAGCCGCGCGAGTTCGGGCCGCACGCGGATGCTGCCGGCGTTGGGCCCGGTGCCGCGCATGAAGTGGCGGCGCAGCCGTTCAGCGCTCAGGCCGCGCGCGTCGCCGGCGTAGACGCCGCGCTGCGCGGTGGCCAGCACCTTGGTGTCGATGTCGCTGCAGACCAGACGCGCCTGCGCGCCTGCGCCCAGCGCCTCCACCACCGTCATCGCCAGCGAATACGGCTCCTCGCCGGTGGACGCGGCATTGCACCACAGGCGCAGCGGCTGGGCACCGCGCCGGCGCAGGTCGTCCACCAGCGCGACGAAGTGGTGCTCCTCGCGGAAAAACGCCGTCAGGTTGGTGGTCAGGCAGTTGATGAACTCCTGCCATTCGGCGTCGGAGCCGCCGCGCTCCAGCCCCTGCAGGTAGTCGGCGAACGACCGCTGGCCGGTTTCGCGCAGGCGGCGCGACAGCCGGCTGTAGACCATCGCGTGCTTGCCCGCATGCAGGCTGATGCCGGCACGCTGGTAGATGAGCTGGCGGATGCGTTCGAAGTCGGCGCCCGAGAGCGTGAATTCGGCATCGGCGATGGCAGGAGGCGGCGGCAACACGGCGTTCATGCGCCCCAGTGTGGCGGCGCCGGCGCCCGCGCAAGGGCTGGAGATGGCGGCCGAAATCGCCCCAGTTCCGAGGGCTGGCAACAGGGCGCACTGCTAGACTCGTTGCACGCCATGAACCGCTCATCGTCGCTTTCCGCAGCCCGGCCTGCCACACCGAATGCCGGGCTCGATCTGGAGTCGGCGTTGCAATTGCTGGCCCAGTCGGGCCGTGGTGCGCCGGCCGGAGCACCCGGCAGCGAGCTCTGGCTGCAAGGCCTGATCGACGCGCTGGTCGACCTGTCCAGCCGCGACGCACTCACCGGGCTGGCAAACCGACGCGCCTTCGAACTGGCGCTGGCGCGCGAGATCGACCGCGTGGCGCGCAGCGGCGAGCCGGCCCTGCTGCTGGCACTGGACATCGACCACTTCAAGCGCGTCAACGACGGCCACGGCCACAACGCCGGCGATCTCGTCATCAAGGCCGTGGCCGGCGCGCTGCTGGACTGCGTGCGGCCGATGGACCTGGTGGCGCGCGTCGGCGGCGAAGAGTTTGCGATCATCCTGCCCAACTGCCCGAGCGCCTTCGGCGAGACGGTGGCCGAGCGCGTGCGGCGCAAGGTGGAGCGGCTGCACGTCGCCGCCGGGCCGTCGCAGCAGATCAAGGTCAGCGTCAGCATTGGCGGCGCGTTTGCGCCGCAATGGGTGCGCTCGACGGCCACGCTGTGGATCGAGCGTGCCGACCAGCAGCTCTACCGCGCCAAGGCGCTGGGGCGCAATCTGGTGCAGCTCGAACCCTGCGCCGTCTCGCTCGTCAGCACCGAGGAAAAACGTTTGCTGTTCGACACCACCGGTTTTCAGGACTTCGAATGAACAGCACGTCGCGCATCACCGCCATCACCAGCGGCAAGGGCGGCGTCGGCAAGACCTTCGTCGCCGCCAACCTGGCCGCCGCGCTGGCGCGCCAGGGCCGCAGCGTGCTCGTGCTCGACGCCGACCTCGGTCTGGCCAACCTGGACGTGGTTCTGAACCTGTTCCCGAAGATCACGCTGCACGACGTGTTCACCGGCAAGTCGTCGCTGAACGACGCCATCCTGCCCGCGCCGGGCGGCTTTTCGGTGCTGCTGGCGGGCTCGGGCATGGTCGAGTATTCGCGCATGACACCCGAGGTGCGCGAACAGTTGCAGAACGTCATCGACGAGGTTGCGCCGCGGTTCGACCACGTGCTGCTCGACACCGGCGCCGGCATCTCGGATGTCGTGCTTTACACCGTCTCGCTCGCCGGCGACGTCATCGTCGTCGCCACACCCGAGCCGACGTCGATGACCGACGCCTACGCCACCATCAAGGTGCTGGCCACCACGCAGGGCCGGCGCGCGATGCAGGTGCTGGTCAACCAGGTGCGCCGCCCCGGTGAAGGCCGCACCGTGAAGCAGCAGTTGCAGACCGTGGTCGACCGCTACGTGAACCCCGGCCTCGACAGCGCGGTGCGGCTGGAGCTGCTGGGCGAAGTGCCGGCCGATGCCGCCGTGCGCGACGCCGTCATCAAGCGCCAGTTGCTGCTGCAAAGCCTGCCCGGCACGCCGGCGGCAGTGGCCATCGCCGCCATCGCCGCGCGCCTGCACGAATGAACGACGCCGCCGCCGCAACGCCCTTCGAACAGTTGGGCGGCGAGGCCGGCGTGCGCGCGCTGGTCGACCGCTTCTACGACCTGATGGATCTGCAGCCGGCCTGTGCCGCACTGCGCCGCCTGCATCCGTCCACGCTCGAGGGCTCGCGCGACAAACTGTTCTGGTTTCTCTGCGGCTGGCTCGGCGGCCCGAACCACTACGCCGATCGCGTCGGCCCCCCGATGCTGCGCGCACGCCACCTGCCGTATGCCATCGGCATCGCCGAACGCGACCAGTGGATGGCCTGCATGGTGCGGGCGCTGGCCGACAACGAGGTCGACCGTGCGTTGGCCGACAGGCTGGCGAACTCGTTTTTCGGCACCGCCGACTGGTTAGTAAACCAGCAAGTGTTAGTTAAGCGCTTGATCTAGCCCGCTCCCGCGTCGTAGTCTTCCCACGTCTCCTTGAGACGAGTAGCAGAAGGGGGCGCGGGGGAAGATGAAGGCTGTGGACAAGTCCGACCTTGACCGCTGGAGAGGCATGTCGGCCAGCCAGGTCCTGCAGCTGTTGGCAGCTCACGTCAAGGAAGATCGAGACTTCCGTCCGGTGAATGCCTTGTCAACTCGGCGTGTGCATGTGAGTGCTGCAGGTACCGAGTGGGAACTGCTCATTGATGGACCGAAGTTCTACGACACTCGTGCCAGGGCGGGGGGAGGCGGGGCGGTCGACCTCGTGATGCACATCTGGAAGGTGCCCTTTCGGCGGGCCGTCACGATGCTCCGGAATGCGGGCGAATGAGGCTGGCCTTCTCAACCGGCGAGTTTGTCTACGCAGGACTTCCACGTCCCGGATTCCCACTGATCATCGACGACGACATGGGACCCGCGCAGCCGTTTCACTCCTACTTGCGCAGTCGACTGTTGGAACAAGGCACATTGTTGGATCCCAAGACTTGGGAGGCCTACGGGCGTCGCCTCTGGGACTTCGCGCGATTTCTCCAGGCTAACGAACTAGTCTGGAACCAGCCGTTTGATACGGAGGGCTCGTCGGTAGTCCGCCGATACCGTGACTGGCAGATGATGGATCTCGCGTTGAGGCCGACAACGGTCAATGCGCGCCTCAGGCTGGTGGCTGACTTCTACCTATGGGCATGGGAGCGTGCGCTGATCGATCGCCTCCCGTTCAAGCAGCAGGACACGACAAGGTACGGCGTCGAAAGTGACCTCTCTCACATCACCGGTGGGAGGTGCGTGAGCAGTCGTCCGGATGTCTTGGTCGACGAGTGGGACGAGGAACCAGCGTTCCTGACCTCTGAGCAAATCAGGATCAGTCGTGCGTCGATACGATCGACTTCTCAGCGCTTGCTGTTCGACTTGATGTGCCGCGTGGGGTTGCGTTCCGAAGAGGCGCGCACGTTCCCGAGGGCGTACGCATTTGATCCGGCCGCTCGGCCGGACCTGAAGCCTGGGACACTGATCGATGTGCGACTTGATCCAAAGGACATGGACATCAAGCTTGGGAAGCCGCGCGTGGTTCATGTCCCGTACAGCCTCATGGAGGAGCTGTACGCTTACGCCTGCTTCGAACGCAACGTTCGCCTCAAGCCGCATGACCAGCAGGCGGCGCTCGTGTTGACCGCCTTCGGAAACCCGTACAGCAAGGAGTCCGCTGTCAAGGTAATGGTGGACCTAAGCAGGAAGGTTGGCTTTCGAGTTCGTCCTCTGATGCTTCGACATAGCTATGCCATTTACACGTTGCTTTTGCTCCGTGCACATCCAGAGGTAAAGATCGAGCCACTGATCTACGTGCGAGACCGACTAGGACATCGCAGCGTACAGACAACCATGATCTACCTCCGCCAGATTGAGCGGCTGCTAGGAGCTGAAACGCTCTCGATGATTGCCGAGTTTGATCGGATCTATGACGTGGCCCCTGCGTTGAGAGCATACCAAGCAGGGCTCCAACCCACCTGAGATGCCATGGAGTCGATCCAGGCCTCTTCCAGTAATCTACCCGACGACTACCTTGGGCAACCGCTGGAAAGCCTACAGGCCCAGCTAGAACGGTAGAAGCAGTCACGACGGGCTCGGATTGCCTACCAATGCCGGGGCAAGGGCTTCAGCATCGATGACCTGGACAAGCCACTTCTGCCCATGCAGCGGAAGTAGTCGATGAGATCCAACCACATGGAGGGGCCATGCGCCGACCACGCGCGGGCTTGACCAGGTAAGGGCAAAGTTACTCCTTGGTCGAGGAGAGTTCCGCCAACTCACGCGCCATCCGCGAGAACAGTCGACTTGACTCGCTTGGCGTTGGCTTGGTCAGGTATGCCATGGCCATTAGCGTCATGGGATGAAGGTCGAGGGCTGCCGCGAGTTCCGCAACCTTCCCGATCGTTGGTTGCTTCACTCCGCGCTCCAAAGCGCTCACGTAAGTCCTGCCGCTAACCTCATCAAGAGACTCCTGTGCCTTACCTCGCGCGAGGCGCGCGAGTCGAAGCGCCCTTGGGAAGTCTGGATTTAGGATGCGAATCATGTCGGAGGCAAATCAACCTCCGTATTGCCTCATGTTGCATCCTTTAGGGCCACACCCTATAGGAGTCATTCATAATTGCCTTCGCACGGCAGTCGAACGGTGTCATGGCAGGGAACGACCGGGCGGGTGCATCGGGGATCGCCATGGCGATGTGCATGGCGGCCTCCCTCAAGCGATGGCTGTCCACTTAAGTCCGGCGGCGCGGCGCTGAGGCGCTGAGTGCGATTCGCTGGTTTACTTGGCCGGTGCCTGCCAAGTTCACAGATCGGAACCGCACTAAGTTTGGCCAAACTTCGGCAGCAGCGACTTGATCTCGGCGAGATTGGCGATAACCAACTGGCGCTCACCCTTGCGAGGCGAGCCATTCAGTTCGAAGTTGAGCGTTCTGAGGGTGTAGAACAGCATGGCTTGTCGGCAGGTGATGGTCACCTTGCCGTTCTTCATGCCGTAGTCGATCTCGACGCCGTGACGCTGCTTCGGTGCAAGCGATTCATCGGGCACCAGCACTAGGTCAACCTGCGTGTGCCACTCCCGATCGCTGGCTGGGTCGATGGTCGACGCCGTCGGCTGCCCAGCCGAAAGGATTCGCCCGAAGACGAAGTCTCTGAATCCCTCGCGGAGGTGGCAGTAGGCGCGGACATGCCAACGCGCGCCGTCGTAGCCGAACGCATGCGGGCTGATGTATCGCGCCTGGTCCTCCTCTCGGGTGATCGACTGATAGCGGATCTGGAGCCTTCCGCGTTCGGCGATCGCCCGCAGCATCAGCGCCAGCGTCTTTGGCTCGATTGCTCGTGATGGCAACGGCACGGACGCCATGGGAGGGCGGAACGCCAGGAATACCTGCTCGCTGGTCAGGATCTGCCGCTCCAGTGCCAGCAGCTGGGATAGGTATTGCCTGGGGCCGGTGGTCTCGAAGTGCGGTGCGAAACCTGGCTTGGCGATGTATGTGCGCGAACTGGTGTGGTACTCCAGGTTGTTCGGGGCCAACACCGTGTAGCGAGCTATATCCGCCGACGCCTGGGGGACGGAGATCTTGAAGAACTCAGTCACGTCCCGGCGGTTGATCCGGCCCTCCCATTGCAGGCGGAAGTCGATGAACTGGAGGCGACGCTCCTGGCTCCACTTGACCGTGCCTGCGTCGGCTCCGCTGGCTGCGGTCGCCTTGCTTGGGGTCGCCCCAGGGGCGGTGGCGGACGCAGACACGGGCTCAGGCCGGCTCTTGCTTGGACGTGACATGGCGCCAGTATAGTTTGTTGACGCGCATGAAAAACATACGTATAGTTACTTTACTGGCCGCTGGGTGCGCAAGCGTCGGCAGCAGCCTTGGTGCAACAGCGTTCAGAAGGGGCATTCATGGCGATCGTCAAGAGTCTCGCCGTCGGCAACGGCGACATGTTCTACATCCAGCACGGCAGCGACAACTTCACCACCATCGACTGCAACCTGACGGCGGACTCTGCGGACGACCGCATCGCCGAACTCCTCGAGGCGTCGAAGGGAAAGGGGATCACGCGCTTCATCTCGACGCACCCCGACCAGGATCACTTCGGCGGCATCGAGTTGCTGGACGCTTCGATGCCGATCCTGAACTTCTACGTGGTCAATAACCAGGCGGTCAAGGACGACGAGACCACTTCCTTCAAGCACTACTGCAAGCTGCGCGACGACCCGGGCAAGGCGTTCTACATCTACAAGGGGTGCTCGCGGCGGTGGATGAACCAGGAGAGCCCGGAGCGGGGCAGTTCGGGCATCAGCGTGCTCTGGCCCGACACGAGCAATCCCGACTTCAAGGCCGCCCTGGCGGCCTGCAACGCCGGCGAAAGCTACAACAACGTCTCCGCGGTGATCCGGTATTCGCTCCAGGATGGCGCCAGCTTCATGTGGCTGGGTGACCTCGAAACCGAGTTCATGGAGAGCATCGCCGAGCACATCGAGCTCGAGAAGACCACGATCGTCTTCGCGTCGCACCACGGGCGCCACTCGGGGAAGATCCCGGATTTGTGGCTCGAGAAGCTCGACCCCCAGATCATCGTCATCGGCGAAGCGCCGTCGCGCCACCTGAACTACTACACCGGCTACACGACCATCACCCAAAACAAGGCCGGGGACATCACGATGGAGTGCGTCGACAACAAGGTCCACTTCTACGTCTCGAACCCGAACTACACGCACGCCAAGCTGACCGACGAGGGCAAGACCACGTTCGAGAATTACGTGGGGAGCATCACCGTCGAGACCGAGTACACCCTGGACGGGCAGGGCGCGTGAGGCGCAAACCATGAACTGGACTGCAATCTCCGACAAGCTGCTCGACCCGTACGACGTCAGGGCGCGCCTGTTCCCCGGGCTGCTGGTCCTGCTGCCGGCCATCCTCCATCTCGCCCTGCTGCACGGCACGAAGAGTCCGATGGTCGTCGGGCTGAGCTCGGTGCTGCTGGCCTGCGGCGGCCCATACCTGCTCTCCAGCTTCGTGCGCACCTGGGGGCAGCGTGCGCAGGACCGCCTCTTTCGGCGCTGGGGAGCTCAACCGTCAACCATCCTGCTGAGGCACCGCGATACGACGCTGCCGGCTCCAACGAAGCGGCGCTATCACGATCTGGCGGCGGTACGCCTAGGCATCGCGATGCCCAATGCCGAGGAGGAACAGAAGGATCCTGCCGGCGCCGATCTGGCCTACGCGGCGGCTGCAGATGTGCTGCGCCCGCAGACCAACGATCGCAAGGCGTTTCCCTTCGTCTTCAAGGAACTGGTCGCTTATGGATTCAACCGCAATGCCCACGGCTCGCGCTGGGTGGGGCTCGGCGTCGCGGTGGCCACCATCGTCGCGACGCTGTGGCACGCCGGGGCGTTCAGCCTGCAATCCCCCTACTGGCGCACCCCGGCGCTCGATAATGCACACATCGTCGTCCTGGTGTCGGCGCTTGCCATGGCCATACTGTGGTGCGCGCACTTCACCGGCGAAACAGTAAGACTCGCTGGCGTCAGCTACGCAAGGCGGCTTTGGGAGGCTCTCGATCAGGTGCCCAAAAAGCCATCGCGCGCGCAGCGCAAGCCTTCCGAATCGGCAGCCTAATCCACGATGCGACTGACACAACAACAACTCGAGGCCCACCTCTGGGGCGCGGCCAACATCCTGCGCGGCAAAACCGCCGGGCAGGACTACAAGAACTACATCCTGTCGCTGATGTTCTACAAGCGGCTGTGTGACCAGTGGGAGAACGAGGCCGACGAGGCCATTGCCGAACAAGAGCGTCAACAGGGCCGGCAGTTCACCGAGGCCCAGAAGGCCATCTTCCGGGCGCGTGGCGAACATCGCTTCAGCATCCCCGACGGCAGCCGCTGGGGCGACGTGCTGGCCGCCTCCACCAACCTCGGCGAGAAGCTCACCCAGGCCATGCGCGCCGTGGCCAGCGCCAACGAGGAGCTCAAGGGCGTCTTCACCGTCGACTGGAATCAGCCCGCTCCCGACGGCAGCGGCAAGCCGCTGATCCCGAACGAAGTGGTCCACGCACTGATCCAGCACTTCGACAGCCATGACCTCTCCAACGCCAGCGTGCCGCCCGACGTGCTGGGCCGGGCCTACGAGTACCTGATCAAGCAGTTCGCCGACGATGCAGGCGCCAAGGCGGGCGAGTTCTTCACCCCGCCCGAGGTGGTGGACACTCTGGTCCGCATCCTGGAGCCGCACCCGGGCGACACGGTCTACGACCCCACATGCGGCAGCGGCGGCATGCTGGTGCACTCGGCCGACTTTCTGCGCGAGAACAGCCACCATGCCACCTCGGCCCAGTACTTCGGGCAGGAGATGAATTGGGGCAACGCCGCCATCGGCAAGATCAACTCGGTGCTGCACGGCCTGGAGGCCACCATCTCGGCAGGCGTGTCCACCATCACCGACCCGGCGTTCAAGGACGCGGAAGGCAAGGTGCGCAAGTTCTCGCTGGTGCTGGCCAACTTCCCGTTCTCAGACGAATTCTGGTGGCTGAAGCCCGAGCAGCAGACGGACGACAAGAAGAAGAAGGACAAGCTGAAGAAGGAAGTCTTCGTCAAGGACGGCTACAAGGATCCGTTCGGCCGGTTCGGCAAGGGCACGCCGTTCAAGGCCCCGCCGGCGGGCTATGGCGACTACGCCTTCATCCTGCACATCCTGGCCTCGCTCACTGACGCAGGCCGCGCCGGCATCGTCTGCCCGCAGGGCGTGCTGTTTCGCGGTCAGCCCGAGGTGGAGGAAGAGACCGGCGAGTTCGACGACGACGGCAACCCCATCGTCAAGCGCCGCAAGGCCGACGACGAGCACCTGATCCGCAAGGCGCTGCTGGAAGCGCGGATGATCGATGCGGTGATCTCGCTGCCGCTGAACGTGTTCTATGGCGCCGGAGTGCCGGCCTGTCTGGTGATCCTGAAGAAGCAGCGCCCGCCCGAGCGGCACGACAAGGTGCTGTTGGTATATGCCGCACGGCACTACCGCGAGTTGTCGAACCAGAACGAACTGCGCCCCCAGGACGTGATGCGCATGCTGGTGCACGTGCATGCGTATGGCGACGCAAGCAAGGTGCCCGCACTGGTTGCCCAGCACAGCCAGCGCATCCGCGAGCAGATCAACGCTCGCGAGCACGACGAAGTGGAACGCCTGGAGGCCGAGTACGCCGACGTCGCAGCCCGTCTCGCGAAACTGGAGACCCAGGTCGCTGAGGCGCGCGCCGAGTTGCCCAAGGTCGCCAGCAAGACCGCCCGGGAAAAAGCCGAAGTGGTGCTGGCCAAGCTTGAAGCCCAGCGTGACAAGGCGGCCAGCAAGATCGCAGAGCGTGACGAGAAGATCGCCGAGGCTCGCCGCCGTGCGGAGGACGACCGGCGCGACGTGGCGCAGGTCGGCACCGAGCTTGGCGCTCTGTACGGAGATCCCGACGAACTGCTCAAGCACGCACGCCTGGTCGGCATCGACGAGATCGAGGAGAACGAGTTCAACCTGAACATTCCGCGATACGTGGACACCTTCGAGGCGGAGCAGCGAGTTCCGGTTGGCGAAGCCATGAGCGCACTAGCGACTGCGGAGGGTCAGCTGCGACGGGCTGAAGCTGACCTGCTTGCACTGCTCCGGAAGGCCGGCTTTGCGCAGGAGCGCGCATGCTGACCCTGAAGCAAGCCACGATGCTTGGTGATGTCCCGGACGAGTGGGACGTGAAGCCCTTGAAGGCACTCCTCGAATCGCATGCGCCAGGAGACTGGGGCGACGATGGTGGCCCTCACATGTTTCACGTCCTGCGATCCACGAACCTGACGAATGAGCGCCGGTTGGACCTCTCGGATATCGCGCTGCGCGCGTTGAAGCCAGAAAAGGCGGCGCGACTGGCTCTGCGGGAGGGCGACACTCTGTTGGAGCGATCGGGCGGCGGGCCAGATCAGCCGGTTGGACGTGTCGGTTACGTCGCCAAGGACTTGCCGGGTCACGCCTTTTCCAACTTCTTGCACCTGCTGCGCCCTGACTCGAAGCAGGTGTGCCCGCCGTTCCTGTGCTGGCTGCTCTATCGGATCAACAGAACGGGCCGCGTTCTCCGACTGGAGCAGCAGACCACGCAGATGCGGAACCTCAATTTCCGCGACTACCTGACTATGCTGCTGCCTGTGCCACCGCGGAGCGAGCAGACAGCTATCGCTGGTTTGCTGGACGCAGTGGATTCAGCAATCGATCAGGCGCGCGGGGCAATCAAACAGGCCTGCGTTGCGCGACTAGCGCTGATGCAAGCTGCCTTCAACTACGAATTGACTTCGGAACGTCGGCAAGACACCGATGCCGGACGTATCCCAAATTCTTGGCAGCCAATGAAGGGCAAGCAGGCGTTTTCGGTGCTCACCGGTGGCAACAGCAGCGTAAGTAAATTGAGACCCCTGCGGGCCGATGACGTCGCAGACGCTTGGTTCATGAAGGTCGATGACTTCAATCTGCCGGCGAACCAGCGTCAGATCGTGACGACGCAGATCGGCTTTGTCCGTCGCAAGAACCCCACCTTTAGGCTCCTACCCGTTGGCACCGTCGTCATCGCCAAACGGGGGGCGGCAATTCTGAAGAACCGCGTCCGCACGACCGCAACGCCAGTCGCACTCGATCCGAATCTGATGGCCCTGCGCGTTCGCGATGACATCCTCCCTGAGTTCTTCCGCTATCAGTTGGAGTGGCGCAACCTGGCTCGCTACGTCGAAAGTTCCGGCGTTCCGCAACTCAACAACAAGGATCTCTATCCCCGCTGGTTTGTGCGCGCGCCCGAGGACCAGCAGCGCGAGATTGTTGAGCTAATGGTCGCTGCCGAGCGTCAAGAGGATGCGCTTCGCAGGAAGCTGCAGTCGCTCGAGGCATTGAAGAAGGCCCTGATGCATGACCTGCTCACCGGCACCGTCCGCGTCGCTCCCGCCGTCCTCAAGGAACAAGAAGCATGAGTGAAGCCGGTTACGTCGAGCTGCCTGTCCTGCAATGGCTGTCGGGCCGAGGAAGTTCGACACCCGGCGACCAGGGGCTAGGCTGGACGTATCGCGGCGAAGCCGAGATGGCCGCCTTCGACCGGCCGCTGGAGGACCCGCTGGTCGAGAAGCTGCTGGTCGCCGCCATTCTGCGCATCAACCCACATGTCACGACGCCCGCCCAAGCCAAGCTGGCGGTGAACGCGCTGCGCAAGACGATGGACGCGTCCGACAAGCTCACAGCCAACCGCGACACCCTGGACAGGCTGCGCGACGGCGTGAAGGTAGAGCTCTCGCCAGGGCAGGACACCAAGACGGTCTACTTCATCGAGTTCGACCCGGCCAAGCAACACCTCAACGACTTCACCACAACCAACCAGTACCGCGTGCAGGGCATCAAGCAGTGCCGCGACGACACGGTGCTGCTGGTCAACGGCATTCCGCTGGTGATCGCCGAGTACAAGAGTTATCTGTCCAGCAGCAAGGACTGGACCGAAGCGGTGCATCAGTTGCACCGCTACCAGCGCCAGGCGCCGCTGATGCTGGTGCCGAACGTGTTCTGCGTGGCCGCCGACGAAGACGCCTTCCGCTACGGCAGCGTGCTGTTCCACGATGCCAAGAAGGAAGACATCGACCGCCACCTCGACAGCTGGGGCCCATGGCTTTCGCAGTACCCGGACAAGAAGGGCTGGTGGAACGAGCCGGAAGCCGACAACCCGGACGACCCGCTGGAGGTGCCTGTCAGGGGCCTGCTGCGGCTGAAGCCTTGCCATGTGCTGGACTTCCTGCAGCACTTCGTCGCGTTCGAGACCAAGAAGGGCAAGACCATCAAGAAGGTGGCCCGCTATCAGCAGTTCGAGGCGGTGAACGACATCGTCGACCGCACGCTGGGCATCATCGGCAAGGCGGCCACGCCGCAGGATCGAACCGGCCTGATCTGGCACACCCAAGGGTCGGGAAAGTCGCTGACGATGGTGTTCGCTGCCTACAAGCTGCGGCGGCAGGCGGCGCTGAAGAACCCGACCGTGCTGATCGTGGTGGATCGGCGCGACCTGAAGACGCAGATCTCCGACGACTTCGACGCCTGCGACTACCCGAACGTGGAGAAGGCGCTGGGCGTCGAGGATCTGAAGGCCCGACTCAAGGCTCGCTGGCGGGGAACGCTGGTGATCACGGTGCAGTCGTTCCAGAAGATGGGCGACCTGCAGCCACTGGACGAGGACAACATCGTCACCTTGGTGGATGAGGCGCACCGCTCGCAGAAAGGCGCCACCGCCGAGAGCTACGCGATGACGATGCGCGTGAAGCTGCCCAACGCCTTCCGCTTCGGGCTCACAGGCACGCCAATCGACCGCACGATGGTCAACACACATCGCGACTTCGGGCCTGTCGTCGATGGCAAGCAGGAACGTTACCTCAGCTACTACGGCATCAAGCGAGCCATCAAGGACGGCGCAACGCTGGAGGTGCACTACCAGCGCGACCGCGTGCCCTTCATCGTCGACGAGAAGACGCTGAACGTCGGCTTCGAGCAGATGTGCGAGGAGATGGAGGTCGAAGACGAACAGGCCAAGGATCTGATCCAGCGCCAGCGCTCGCAATGGAAGGAATTGGCCCGCCACCCGGATCGCGTGAAGATTGTGGTCGAGAAGGTGGTCAAGCACTTTCTGGCCTATCCGGACCCGAGCGGCTTCAAGGCGCAGCTGGTGGGGGTGGACCGGGTGGCCTGCGCCCGCTTCAAAGACGAGCTCGACACCCAGCTGAAGGCTGCGGGTCACCCCTCGGAGTGGTCGGACGTGATCATTTCCGAGGCGCAGAACGATGACGCCGACCTATCCCGCTTCCACTACGGCAAGCAGAGGCAGGACGACCTGATCGACTTCTACAAGCTCACGCCCAAGCAGTGGCAGGAGTGGAACCGCGAGGCATTCGGCGAGGACCGCAGCAAGTGGCGCCCGCCGCTCAAGATCCTGATCGTCTGCGACCGCCTGTTGACCGGCTTCGACGCACCGATCGAGCAGGTGATGTACCTGGACAAGCCGCTGCGTGACCACAACCTGCTGCAGGCCATCGCTCGTACCAATCGCCCCCTGCCGGCAATGAACAAGCGCACGGGCGTGGTGGTCGACTACTTCGGCGTGTTCGCAAACCTGGCGAAGGCGCTGAACTTCGACGAGAACATCCGCGAAGAGGCGCTGATCGACTGGGAGGCGCTGAAAGCCACCGTGCCTGGTGAGGTGTCACGCTGCATGGAGAGCTTCAAGGGCATCACCATCGCTGACACGCGAGATTGCCTGTTGGCGGCGCTGCGTGCGATCAAGGATCCTGATGCGGCCAAGATCTTCGAGCACAACTTCAAGAGCCTGGAGCGACTGTGGGAGGCCGTGTCGCCCGACCCGTGCCTCTACGAGCACCGTTACGTCTACAACTGGCTGTGCGGCGTGTACATCGCGCACCGGCGGCGCCAGCTTGGGGTGGCGCAGCGCGATACCTACGGCGAGCTCTCGGCGAAGACGCGGCAGTTGGTGGAGGAGAACACGGCATTCATCGATCTGGCGGACTCCCTGCCGGTGTTCAAGATCGACAAGGACTACGTGACCAAGCTCGATGAGCTGCCAAGCGCCGCCGACAAGGCGGCGGCGCTAGAGGCCCTCTTGACGGCCGAGTTGGCCGAGGACGCCGCTGGCTTCACCTACAAGCACCTCGGCGAGCGTCTGGCGCAGCTGAAGGCCAAGCGGGATGCGGCGGACAAGGAGGCCGAGAAGCGGCTGAAGGCGCTGCAGGAGATCGCCGACGAAAAGGCCGAAACCGACGAGGAGCCCGTGCGCCTGGGCCTCACGCGGCCGGGCGAGCACGGGGTGTTTTCGGTCCTGAGGGAACACGCGAAGTCGAGTGATGAGGCGTACTTGGCCGAGTGTGCCCGGCAGATGGTGGCATACCTGCATTCACACAAGCTCCTGATGCCCGGCTGGAGCAATTCCAAGGGCGGACGGATGCGCGTGGCGCAGTCGCTGCTCGTGGAGTCCTGGCAGCCGAAGTACGCGGCGCTCGGGTTCTCGCCTGACGACGGCAATCCGCCGTTCCTGGATTTGGCGGTCAGCGAACTGGCTGATGCCGATGCCGACTGAAGCAAACGTTCGGCGCACTGCTGCGCTCCGCCTTGGCGGCTGTGAAGTCGCCTGCAGGCTGTCGGCGTCGAAGACAGCGAAACGAATGCGTATAAGGATCAGCGGTGCCGGACTGGAGGTCGTCTTGCCCATCGGGCGAGACGTCGAAGAGGGCATCGCCTTTGTGCGCAGCAACGAAACTTGGGTGGTCGAGCAGCTTGATCGTGCGAGGCGCATGGCCGCATTGCGTCGGCCGGAGCAGCGCCCGCGCGGGCAGGTTCTGTTTCGTGGCCAACTCGTACCGATTGACCTGAAGCGTCTGCCCCAGTGGCGGGCGCCTGCGAAGGTGGTGCTGGAAGACAACAGAATCTCGGTGACCTGTGGCACCAGCGGGGGCGTTCCGATTCATCGATCGCTCGAGAACTGGATGCGCCGGCAGGCCCGCTCAGCGATCGAGCTGCAGCTAGAAAGGCTCGTGAGGCGTCTCCGGCGAACGCCTGGTGCTGTGTACGTGATGGGGCAGCGGACCAAGTGGGGCAACTGCTCGGCGCTGGGCAATCTTTCATTCAACTGGCGGCTGATCATGGCGCCGGAATACGTGCTGCGCTACATAGTGACCCACGAGATGGTCCACCTTGCCGTACCGGACCACTCCTCGAAGTTCTGGTTGACAGTCCAGAGCATCTGTCCGGAGACAGAGCGAGCCCGACAGTGGCTCGTGGCCAATGGCCGGCGGCTGACGTTCGACCTGAGCGACTTGTTCCCAGATGGTCAGCGTGCACGGACAACTTGACAGCTACCACATGCAGAACGACGAGAACCAATACGTCCACAGGCCGGTCAATGGTCTTCCTGCGTCACTGATAACGCTGGATGGGAAGGCGCTGCCGGTTCTTACCTTGATGCAGCGCGCCGCAGGCCTCAATCGAGAGCGGCGCCGTGAGATGCAAGCGGAAGCCCGGTCCTACGGTGAGCCCGACGTGCGGCTCAAGGCACTGGTGTCCAAGGCCGACTGGAGCGTGCTGACGCACTACTTGAGCGCCGGCGAGCGCTTCGGAAACTTTTGGTACGTTGTGAAGCGGATGCTCGAACCGCAGGGGCGGCTGGGCACGAAGGCCTACGCGGTCGCCGTCGATCTACAGCTGCTGAAGGCCTACGAGCCGGGATGGCTCACGTTGCCGTTCGATGAGGCGACGCTGACGGCCGAATGCTCTGAGTGGCCCCGAATCCGCTCTCGCATTGAAGAGCACTCGCGTTTTGACAAGGGCGAGACGCCGCTAGGCATGTTCATGCTGTGGCCGCGCCTCCTTGCGGATCTGCGGCGCTGGGATCAACTCGACTCAGGCCGTCGGCTGCAGGTCGGGCACGCCGTCTTCGCGCTGTCCTCCATTGCTTGGTCCGACTGGTTCATCGCTCAAGCTGTGGCAACTTGCCCGCAGATCGAGCCGGAGCTCGGTCGACTGTTGCGGCACGAACCCAACGGCCAAGGCGGCGCGGATGAGCCACCTGGGTCAGATGCCGGGGAAATACGTATGCCCGAGGGCGAACATGCGGAATCAGTCGTTCCATCCGCCGATCTCGTTGGCGGCGCCGTCATAGGCGATGACCAATGGGCGCAAGCGATGCAGCGCCTGGATGCTGTTGCGGCTGAACTCCGCGAGCACCCGACGCGCGAAGCAGTCGAGGATCTGTCGCATGTCGCTCTGGAGCTTGGCCGCATGCGTGACTCTCTTCCGAGGCGCCAAGCGTCGGTAGCGGCGACGTTCGAGGAGCGGTGTCGTGAGTTAATGGCTTTCCTGCAACATCTCGCCGCGCGACAGGGCTTCGAGTGGCTCGATGTCGCCACGCTTTCGCAGTTGGATGCACGCTGGCGGCTTGCGCTTGCCGAGCGCGACGAGTCGGACCAGATCGCCGAGCTTGGTGACGATGCCGCCGCGGCGATCGTGCGCACCGAGGAAGCAAGCGAGGCCTTTGTTCAGGCCGCAGAGTCGGTTGTAGCGAGTCGCCAGACCGTCAAGTCCGCAGAGCAGGCACTGGCGACGGCCAAGGGGTTTGGCCAGCAGGCCGCGGCGAAGCGACAGCACTCCGACGCGCAAAGGCACGAGATTGAAGCCGAGGCGGTGCAGCTTGCGACACAGGAGCGGCTGATTGACGCTGCATCTCCGTTCGCTGAGCCGTTCGACTACTCCACCGACTACGTCGCCAGGCTGAACAATGGTGAGGCGGTCTCTCAACTGGGTGATGACTTGTCTGCCGCTTATGCGCAAGCGGCTTCAGGACTTGTTCCAGCACCAGTCGAGGCCGAGCCGATCGTCGCAGAAGACATACCGACGGCGGCTGCGATCGAGCCCGTGCCCATCGTGCAGAACTCGCCCGCTGGGGGCGAACTCTCAGCAACGCCGGTCGAATCAGCGGTGGAGGCGGCAGCGGTCTTTCAACGGCAAGCCCCGGTGGATCAGGTGCCGGTGATCGCAACTGTGGCACCGCCAAGTCAACCCGTTGCGGAGCAATGGCCGGGTGGTCCTGACCAATACAGCGACCAGGCAGGAGCAGTCTGTCGGCCAGTGTGGCATCTCCTCGCTGCCGGGCAACCTGCTCTGGCATATCAAGCGGCCAACTGGATCGAGGCGACGCATCCTGGCACGAAGGTACCACCTCCCGACTTGTTGGCGGCGGCAGCTCTTGCCGAAGACCTCATGCTTCCAGACGGACCTCTTCAGGCCGCACTGATCGGTCGGTTCGAGAATCTGGTCCCTGAGGACTTCGTGTCCGACACCCCGCGCACATGGCACGCGGCCATCAATCTGTTGCTGGCTGCGGCGACCTTGCGGCCGATGGTGTTGGCGCCCAGCACTGGCGCGGCAACGGTGGCGGCCTACTTGCATCAGGATGGCGACTACCCGGCGCTGTACGCTCTCGTCCAGAAGCTCCGCAGTCTGAGTTCCAGGCTGATGGGCTTTCGTATCGAGCCAAAGGTGCTTCGAAAGGCACGTGGGGAGGCGGCGATCAGGGCCGACCTGCAATCGCTCCAACACACCGCGGAGGACTGGCTCAGCGTTCAAGCACCGGCCTACACGATCAAGTTTGCAGCCGCGACAAGTGTCTGGAGGCGCTGGCTACGGCCTGGCGGAAAGATCGACGCGCTTGTGGCGCCGGTGGTGCATAACCGCTTGCAGGACGCGGACCGCGTGCGCGAACTGGTTGCAGAGCTGTCTGACGTTGATCACGTCACGCGACTGATCCACACGACGGACCGTCGCGAGGAGAAGCGTCGGCGCGGCGAGGATATTCATGCCGGCGCGTTGGAGCACCTGCTGCGACTTGTTGACGAAGCGCTGAAACTTCCACGCCAGTGGCTGTCGTTGGTCGAACTTCTCGGCGGTCGAGAGGATCGGCTGCGTGACTTGCTGGAAGAAGTGCACAAGGCTTTGCACGAGAACCAGGCCGCTGTAGAGGAGGAGCTGCTACGTCAGCCCGCACACGATCCGTGGCGACTCGTAGTCGGGGGTCAGACGCAGGCATTGAGGGCGGTCCGAGGGTTGCGGACGCTGTTCGACAGCGCGTCCAGTCTGCGCGACTCGGAGCCGCAACAGGTGGAGGTGCTGAGCCGTTCTCTGCTTTGCGTGCCTGAGTTGCCGGTCGGGGAAGACTGGACGTTGGAGGTCAGTGCGGATGTGGCACTCAACTCGCTCGAACGCGTGCAGTTCGTGCCACTAGAGCCTTTGGCGGCGCTCCGGGATCGGGCTGAGCGCGGCGACTTTCTTGGCGCCGAGATGATCGTCAATGCAGGTTTGACCGACATCGACGGCGCGCCCTTGCGACCCGAGCGGGAGCGCTGGAAGCATGTGCTGCAAAGAGATATCGCCGAATGCCAGCGTGCAGTCGAAGTTGGGTCGGCATATGGCTACCTGCAAGAGGCTGAGCGGGGCCAGTTCGAAAGTCAGCTTGCAAGGTGGCAGGCACAACTGGAAGAGCTGCGACGCCTCGATGTGGTGACGGCTGAGATCAGGGGCATTCGTGCGCGCGTTGAGGACGAACGCGAAGCGCGAAAGAAGGAAGTTCGGAAAGACCTGCACGACATCGTGCTCACCGAAGCCACTGGGTCTGGCGCGGCGGAAGTAGAGAAGGCGCTTGACGAAGGCGATATCGCCACTGCTAGGGAGTTGGTGCACTGGCTCCAGCAGGGCAAGCCGACGCCAACCGATCTCGATGAGGAAGCGCGAGAAGGCTTCGACCAGTTCTTCCCGGCGGCCATGATGGCGCTCGACTCTTGGCTGGCGGAGCACAAGCGCGATACGGTGCACGCCGCGTTGGAACAAGGTCAGGCGATCCCGGGCCTCGACTCAAAGCGAGTCGATGGGGCGCGGCGCAAGCAGGCCGCGAAGATGTTCGGCGCCTGGTCCGACATGAAGGCCAGGCAGGAGGGCGAGCATTCAAGGCTGGAGTTGCTGCTGACAGGACTCGGGCTGACGGTGAAGGAGCTGCAACGCGCGGACAGAGTGTCCGGACGGGAAATTTGGAACCTCGACGCTGATCTGATCGAGGACCGTCACATCTGCCCGCTACCCATGTACGGATCGTCAGCGGCCGGCCGGTATCGTGTCATCTGCGTCTGGGGACGACCCACCGAGGACGATCTCTTGCAGTGGGTGGGGGACGCGTCGACAACGCGTCCAGCTTTGCTCTTGTTCTTCGGTCGCATGTCGGAGCAGAGGTGGCGTGATTTGAGCCGATTGGCCAAAGCCAAGCGCCGATCGCTCCTTATGCTGGACGAGACACTCCTTGTGTACCTCTGCTGCGCGGCAGGGTCGCGCCTCAGAGCGTGGTTTGACGCGGCATCGCCTTTCTCGTACTCGCTGCCGTACGACGCCACTGCGGGCTTGGTGCCACCTGAGATGTTCTATGGGCGCGGCACCGAGCTCGACGCGGTGCGCGGCCTCAATGGGCGCTGCTTCATATACGGTGGACGCCAGCTGGGCAAGACGGCACTGCTCAAGCGTGCGGAGCAGTCGTTTCACGCACCGGCGCGCGGGCACTACGCACGGTGGATCGACCTGCGAGCCGAGGGGATCGGTGTCAGCGTGGCGCCGAGCGAAGTCTGGTTGACGCTGCACGAGAAGCTCAGAGAGCTTGGTGTTCTGGACCCGAAGTTGCCTGCCCCTGCGCCAGGAAAACAGCAAGGCGCGGAGGCGATGATCCGGGCCATCCGCGAGTTTCTCGCCGCGAACGCCGATCGGCGCGTGCTCTTGCTGCTGGACGAGGCCGACCGGTTCTTCGAACAGGATGGAAGGAATGACTTCGAAGAAACGCGCCGACTGAAGCAACTGATGGACGACACGCAGAGGCGGTTCAAGGTCGTCTTCGCGGGCCTCCACAACGTGCTTCGGATGACGGAGCGGCCAAACCACCCGCTTGCGCACTTCGGTGAGCCGATCGAGATCGGGCCGCTGCGTGAAGGCGAGGAAGTGAGGGAAGCTGCCGATCTCATTCGCAGGCCCATGGCTGCTGCGGGCTTTGCCTTCGAGTCGAAAGGGCTGGTGATCCGCATCCTTGCGCAAACCAACTACTACCCAAGCCTCATACAGTTGTACTGCTCGCACCTGCTCCGGCACATGCTGGGTCAGGTATCCGGTCGACAAAGGACGAGTGGTCCACGCTACCTTGTCACCGACAGAGACATTGAGCAGGTCTACTCGAGCGACGCGCTGCGCGATGAAATCCGCGCCAAGTTCCGTTTGACCCTTCAACTGGATCCACGTTACGAGGTGCTTGCCTATTCGATGGCGTTGGATCTGCTGCGCGGGCGGTACACACAGGGTGACGGAGTCTCGTGGCAAGTGATCCGCCAAACCGGCGCGCTGCACTGGTGGGCCGATGGTTTCCGCGATACGAGCGAACTGGACTTCCGCGTGCTGTTGGACGAGATGGTGGGCCTGGGGGTTCTCCGCAAGCTTCCTGCAGGTCGCTATGTCCTTCGTAACCCCAATGTGCTCTTGCTGCTGGGGACGCAGGAAGAAATCCAGACGGTTCTGAACAAGGAACGTGAGCCGGCCGTCGAGTTCGAGTCTTCGACGTTCAGGCCTCCTCTCCGAGGAGCGCCAGGGTCGCCGGGGCGCAATGCCTTCACCTATCAGCAGCTTAGCCGGCTGCTGCAACGCAGGAACGACGTCACCATCGTGACCGGAACCGAGGCCGCGGGGATCTCCAGAGTTGCCGCGGATCTCCAGGACTACTTGGGCAACGGTTCTGCGCCCGTGGTCCTGGAGGGCTGCAACGACCGCCAATCGTTTGGCGTCGCGCTGCAGGAGGTACTGGTCGATCGTCCGAAGGATCAGGTATCGGTCTTTGTGGTTCCTGAGTCCGTGCCCTGGACCAGCCTCTGGTTGGAGGAGGCCCAGCAACGCTTGAAGAGTTTGCGGTCAGAAAGCAAGTTCGCGTCATTGGCGTTCGTCGCGGAACCGGCTACGCTTTGGCGCCTGCTGGACGACGATAGAACGTTGGAGAGTGGCGACCTGCCCTGGATGTCACTACTGCAATGGAGTGACGCGTTCCTGCGCCACTGGCTGGAGGAACGCCAGATTCAGTTGGACACCGACGATCGACGTTTGCTGACCAGGGCGACAGGGTTGTGGCCCGCACTCATCACTGATCTGGTCGGTGATCGGACTGAGCTGCGCGTGCTGAGGGAGCGGATTGAAGCGGTCGCGCAACAGGGGCTTGCAGGCGCAGAGCAGGCGCCCTTCCTTCGCAGACGGCTTGGCCTGGATGTCCTTGTGCCGGTGGGAGTGATCGACGTGCTGGCACAGCTGTGCAAGCCGAATGACGCTGGCGCGGTTGAGCCCATAGAGGCCAGCGATCTAGCCGTGATTGCGGACGCGCAGGAACAGCACGTGGAGTTGAGCCTCCGGTGGGGCGAACTTCTCGGATTGACTCGTCGCGAGGGTGCTGGTTTCTGGACTGTCGACCCCATCGTCTCTCAGGTGCTGTTGGGCTCAGGCGGTTGATGGATCGTTGGTCACTTCCCGGCCCCGCGGCGTTCGTCGAGTCCGTGATGGAGGCGATCCGTGATGGCGCGAACGTGGTCGTCGGCGCACCCGCCAATGTCAGTGATACTGTTGGGCTCGTTCTCGAGGACCGGCTGGCTGACGACAGCTGGCGACTCGCCGGTCCGTTACGGCCGAGCGGGCGAGCGCCGATCGACGAGATTTGCGCCAAGCTGGAGATTGACGACGACGAGCGACCGTCGAGCAAGACTGTGGCGTCACTGATCGCCCGAATGGAGAGCAAACGAGTCGTCATCATCTCGGCAGTCGATAGTCTGCAGTGGCCTGCGTGGATGCGTTTCGCGGGTGAATACGCCAGCGCAAGCCGCTCCGTGGACAAGTTTGATCGGACACAACTGCTGCTCATTACGTCCGGGGTGCCCGAAGAGCGGCTACCGGCCAAGGCCCCAGCGCTTCAGTCGCTGACCTGGAACGGCCACGTGGGCGAAGGTGACGTTTTCGGCTACGTTCTTCAGTTCTGGCGCCGCAAAGGTAGGCGCATCGACGCCCAGGCAAAGCTCGTCGCGCGGATCGTCACTCGGTTGGCCTTGTGGGACTTCGACTTGATCGATCGACTGCTCGAGCTGAGCGTTCGCGAATTGTTTGATCCGACTGTGGCGCTTCGCGCGGTTGATGACGGCAGGGAAGTTTGGGCCAAGCTGGGGCCGACCTGGGAGGAAGGTGGGCTTGCGGACTTCGACGGTGAAAGGCTCTCACACGCGCTCATGTTGTTTCGAGCTGGCGACCCAAAGCTGGAGTTGTCGATGCGGCTTTGGGCCGCCCAGGCGGCCGAGCTCTTGCCTGCGCTTGAACTGAAGCGGCGGCAGCTGGCTCAGCGCATGAAATCCAACCGAAGCTTGCCACCCGCACTGAGACTGAACGATGAAGCGGTTCGTGATCTGAACGACATCGAGATTGGTGGGCTGCTCCACTTAGCACGCATACACCGACTTCCACCCGACATCGTGCGTACAGCGGAGAAGTACCGGGACATGCGAAACAAGCTGGCGCACCTGGAGCCACTGAGCGCCGACGAGGCGCTGGAACTGCTCAACGGGAAGGGCAGCACTTGATGGGGCGTGACTTCAGCATGGACTTCACTCACGGCTTCCCCTCGACCGACGGTCGCTGCTCAAGCCTCTGGTGAAAGTGGACAATCCGCAGCGGGAGGAGTGCGCATGGGCCTAGCTGTGTTCGCCAACAGGACTCGGCGCCGCGACTTCGTGATCAGCGAGCTCGAGCGTCGCGGCGTCAAGGACTGCGAGGTCTTCATCGCGGTCGCCTTCTTCACCGAGGCCGACGTGGTGAAGCGTCTCGTCGAAAGGGGCTGCAAAGTCCGGCTTGTCGTCAGGCTTGGATTTCCCACGAGCCCAACGGCCATCGATGCGGTCAAGGGGATAGTCGATCTACGGGTCTACACGTCCATGAGCTTCCACCCGAAGCTATACATCTTCGGAGACGACGTGGCACTCGTGGGCTCGGCAAATCTCACGCACAGTGCGATCACGTCGAACCAGGAAGTGATGGTAGGCATCTCGGGCGACGACGATCGCTTCACGGAACTTGCTGGAATCTTCCAGAACTACTGGGACGATGCGGACGTGCCCACGGACGAAACGCTTCGGATATACGCGGCGGCTTACAAGAAGTTCGAGGCGCATGAGGACGCAGCTGACAAGCTCTCGCGCGAGATCGCGCAGCAACTTGGCAACACTGCGCCGGCGAACATTAAGCGCGGCGAGGAGAGACGCAGCAAGCAGTCGCTCTTTCTGGCGAACTACCGCAAGACTTACCAAGAGGCCGTATCCGCCTTCGCGATCGTGCGAAGGGCCTATGAGGCGACTGGGTACAGGAAGGCCAGAGAGCAGGACATTCCGCTACGGCTCGAAATCGACTCGTTCATAAGCTTCGTGCGGGACACCGAGACAACCGGAGACTCTTGGGCTGCGGAACCTTATCGAAATGAAACCGAGCAGGTTGCGTTCATTCAAGAGATCATCGAGAAGTGGAAGGTGCGCAAGTGGAAGCACTTTGAGGAAGAGATCGTCGGCGAAAACTACCCGCGGCTGATGCGTGTCTTCGCATCGCATGACACCATCGTGAACGCCGGCGACGACGAGCTGTTCGATGCCCTCTGCACGCTTCACTCATTCCACGATCGGCTGAGGTTCTTCGACGGGGGGATGCCGACGTGGAAGAGGACCTTCTTGGCCGCGAACGAGCCCACGCGTGTTCGGGAATCACTCAGCTACCTGGTGTTCGGCGACGGTGACGTTGTCGAGCGCATGGCGAACATGATCTACAACGAGGACTACAAGCTCGCTGAGTTCGGGCAGTCCAACGTGCAGGAGATCATTGGGTGGCGGAACAAGGAGGACTTGCCGGTTGTCAACGGTCGCACCACGAAGATCCTGCGGTTCTTCGGCTCGAAAGTCCGGCAGATCAATTGACGCTGTGAAGCGCGTTGTCAGGTCACCCTATCGGCTGTACTCGGCGAACGGTTCTAACGGTCGAGACGCTCGAACACGAAGATCCTAATCGAGTCCGGTGCGACGCTCATGCTGAGCGCTTCCCTGCGAAGTCGCTGCGCCTTTGTCTCGAAGGATTCGGGAAGGTCTGAGGCACCGGCACGGGCGGTCTCGACAAGGTTGCCCTCGCTCAGTAAGCGCGCGGCCATCCCATCTTGAATTCGGCGCTGCCGGCGCTAACGATCGTGTCCACGTAAGACTTAAGTGGACACGATGGCAACAGAGAAGTCCGTAAGGCGCCGCTACAGCGACGAG
>Ga0164241_10000404_pt1 | contig 83673 bp, 76 predicted proteins | sample OricomyardsoilBY_FD_108780 | JGI IMG/M metagenome (GOLD analysis project Ga0164241, IMG submission 108780) | Backyard soil microbial communities from Emeryville, California, USA - Original compost - Back yard soil (BY) | ecosystem: Environmental > Terrestrial > Soil > Unclassified | place: USA... | reverse complement strand
TGGGCAAGTCATCGGGTCGCGTGGGCAAGGCATCGGGTCGCGAAGACAAGGCATCGGGTCGCGAGGGCAAGGCATCGGGTGCCGGAGGCAAGTCATCGGGTCGCGAGGGCAAGGCATCGGGTGCCGGAAGCAAGTCATCGGGTTGGCGGGGCAAGGCGTCTGGTACCGGAGGAAAGGCATCGGGTTGCCGGTGTAGGCCATGGGTTATCGGCAACAGGGCATCGGCTACCCGGCATAAGGCATCGGCTTGCTCGGATCAGGCACAGGGTGTGGTGAAGAAGCACTCGCAGGGCCAAGGCAAGCCATCGGCCTACGGCGGAAAGCGGTCTTGCGGAATACCCGGGCCATGGCTACCCGGCAACAAGCGGCCCCCCAGCCGGGCTATCGGATCTTGTTCCCTTTGCTGGCGCGGGGTCTTGCACCGCGACCTGACCTTCGCCGGGGCAAGTAGCTCACATTCGTTGCGACCACGTTGCGTTCGTAGCGTCGTGGCGGTGGAAGAATACAGATCCAAGCCGGGTCACTGCTCCAACTCTGTTCCGGGAGGCCGTTCCCCATCAGCTACCATCGCACGGGCTGCCAGCACCAGCCCCGTACGGCTCCGCACGTTCAACTTCGCGAAGAGCGCCCTCCGGATCGAATGGATCGCGCTCTCGCTCACCCCCCTCAGGTCCGCCATCTGCCGGTAGGTATACTCCTTCGGATCGCTCACCAGGCGCAGGAAGTCGAACTCCGCTTCCGTGATCCGTGGCCGCTTGGCCTCCGGCACGGCCAAGGGCTTCCCCTTAGCGCTCAGGTACAGCTCCCCCAGCGCATTGCAGTGGAAGCCTGTGCGCAACAGGTCCTCCAGCCCGCGCTTCAGCTCCAGCAGCCCCGTCAACAGGTCCATCGCTGCCCGGGCCCCGGCATGGAAAACGCCCAGCACCAGACTCTCCGAGGCTTCTATGCACAGCGCCAGCACCGGCACCGGAGGCTCCAAGGCCCGCAGCGCCGTGATGGTATCCACATAGTTCGCGCAGTCCGGCGGCACGCAAATGATCGCCGCGTCCATCGGCGTGGCCGCATACGCCGCCGCCCAATCCGCAATATGGCCGCAGCTGCGCACCACCTCAAAGCCGTGCAGGCTGCCCAGCGCCGTGGCCAGCATCTCCCGCAGGAGGTCTTGCTCCCCTACTATCACCAGTCGTTTGCTTACCGTTTCTTCCATGTTCCCGGTTTTTGGATGCGCGCCAAGTTGAACCAGCCCTGCCCCAAAACATCGGGGTATGCATACCCGTATTTTTCACGGGTACCGGCTTTTGGGACGGTCTGCGCGAAAGGGGTGTCCAGCGGCTGAGCGCCCCTGCCCTACCTTCTGAATGCCGCCATGGACGCGGGTTTCCCGGATGCGTCGCCCTAGTCGGCCTCCCCTGCTTTGCGGACCGGCGGAGGGATTTACCCACAGCCGTTTCGTGAAAACTCATCCCCTACGGACCCGCGCGCCATGCCTCCTTGGCCGCCACTGGTAGGAGGGTCGCCCCCTGCCCTCTTCCTTTCGGCACTTGGCACACGTGCAAACTACGGGGATGCCACCCGTGTAAAGAACGCTAACGGCGTATCGCTGCACCCGCTCAATTCGCACTACCGGGTTGAGGATGCTTCACAAGCCCACTCCTCTACACGGGAAAGTCAGTTCAACCGACCCTACCACCCATGGAGGCCACCACCAACACGAGTGTATGTGCGCAGGCAACAAGATGCACCCGCGTGATGCACCGCTGCCTGAAGCGAGCCGATGCCGGCCGCGGCAATACCGCCAACCCCGATGCCGGGCATGTGGCCTTCCATTTTGAAACGCGCGGCACGGGCATGCGGGGCTTTACCGGCAAGGCGGAGAAATGCGCCAGCATGCCGAGGTATTCGGGGAGTTGGGTGGTGGGGTATCGAGGAAGAGCTTGACGGAACAATAGCCCCCCATTCAATGCTTAACAACCCCTACCTCGATACGATCATCTCCTTGGTGCTGGTGTATGCACTCCTGAGCACGTTGGTCAGTACGCTCTTGGAAGCGTGGAACAAGCGCATTAAGGAACGCGGCGTCTTCCTGCAGAAGGTGATCTTCCGTCTACTCGACGATCCACTGAACCGAAACTACGGCTATGGCATATATCAGCATCCCATCATCAATAAGATGCGAAAGGATGGCAACAGCTATCCGCACTATATACCGGCGGAAGGATTCACCAATGCCCTCATTGATACCCTTGCCGACCAAGCCGTGACCGTGCGGTATGAGGAAAGCCCTGATGGCACCTATGTGGCGAGGCCCTATGGCACAGAACTAACCTTGGCCGACAGACTCGTAGCGGGAATAGGCGTGATGAAGAACAGTGAGTTCAAACGACTCCTGCTCAACTTCATCGACCGCAACAAGGTGACGCCTGAACCGACCGGTGGCATAGTCGCCGCGCCCTACCTGGACCTGAACAAATTGAAGGATGAACTCGGCCGCTGGTACGATGATTATATGGACCGCACCACAGGCGAATACAAGGACCGTCAGCGCCCCAAGCTCCTGTTTATAGGGATGCTCGTCGCGGTTTTGCTCAATGTGGACTCCTTGCATTTGACCAGGGTCTTTCTTCTGGACAAAGGCCTACGTGACCGCATGGTGGAACGGGCCGAAGGCGTGAGTGATGCCGTGCTGGCAAGGAAGGATACCAGCGAAGAGGGACTTCGTGTGGCCGTGATGAAGAAGTTGATGGAAATGGACACAACGCAATTCAAGCATACACATTCCGATACCATTCTAATGAAGTCGCTGGCAGTGGTGCTGGATGATAGCACGGTAGTGAAGGAAAGGAACCACACGGATTCGTTGCTGTATGTTCTGGACCAATGGCAGCTCCCAATAGGTTGGTCCTGGTCTGAGGCCCCGCTCAGCTGGAATTTCAAAACTTGGGGAAAGAATGCACCTCTACCTCCTGTCAAAGACCCATTGCTATCCTACTTCACTGCTAGAAACAGGGGAAGCGGAATGGACGCATTCCTATGGCTGATCGGAGTCCTTGTCACAGGCTGGTCGTTGAGCATGGGTGCCCCCTTCTGGTTCGAGACTTTGGTGAAGCTGGTGAACATCCGACGCAGTGGCGTAAAGCCAAAGACCACCGAGCAACTTGATTCTTGACCGGACCATGGCGCGCTTCACGAACATCCACAATCATGTCTTTACGGGCAAGTGCGCCCCGGACTATTTCTTCAAAATGGTGCTACCGCCGTGGGCGGACCGCTGGGCCCCGGAGATCAAGTACTTCTTGGAAAAGCCCACCATGCGCCGGATCATAAAGCCACTGGCCAAGATGAGGGGCAAGCGGCAATTCCTGCGCTATCTGCAGTTCATTGAAGTGGGTCTGGAAAACACGCAGGAGGAGATCTTCCTGCAGATGAAACGGGCCCATGCCTCTTTAGGCCCTGATGTTCGATTTGCGGCGCTCACCTTGAACATGGACCACATGGATGTGCTGCCTAGTAGCCATGCCCGTATCGAGGATCAACTGGCCGAGATCGAACGCGTGCGGTTCCACTACCCCGATATGTTTCTCCCTTTTCTGGCCATCGACCCGCGCCACAAGCAAGGCATGGACCTGCGCGACTGGGTCAAGGAGAAGATCGAGCGCCGTGCCTTCCTGGGGATCAAGATGTATCCCGCGCTCGGGTTCTTTCCCTTCGATGCGGCGCTTGACCCACTCTATGCCTGGGCAGAGGAGAACCAAGTGCCCATCATGACGCACTGCACCCGCCAAGGCACCTTCTATACGGGGCCCATGCAGCAAGTGGTCCCGGACCTCACCCCTGCTGGGCTGAACCCCGATGCACCGGAAATGACGGATATCCACCAACGCATCCAACGCTTCCGGAATGCGCCGTTCACTTGGAAAGACGGAAAATACGGTTGCAACATCTTCCTGCACCCACAGAACTACGAGCCCGTATTGCGCAAATACCCGAAGCTCAAACTGTGCTTCGCCCATTTCGGCGGTGATGATGAGATGCTGGACAAGCCTCAACAGCTTCGCACGCGCGGCCTGGACAACACCAACTGGCATACCGAGGTGAAGCGCATCATGGAAGCTGGCGACCAGGACGGAACGCTGCTGTACCCCAATGCATATACCGACATCTCCTATACCCTACATAACATAGAGGTATATGATATGCTTCGGCAACTCATCGATGGCTCCTTGGGCGAGCGCATCCTTTTCGGCACGGACTTCTTCATGACGTTGAAGGAAGACCCGGAGGCCGACCTGGTGCAACGGAGCATCGACAGCCTTGGAATAGACCGGCTCCGGAAGATCGCCGCGAGCAATACCGATTCGTACCTGCACTCCGTCTGGTTCAACCCCCAGTTAAGGATTCTCGCGGGCCAATGAGCCGCGCCCACTGATCATTCTTCCGCTTCCCCCCCCCCCCATTTACCATGAACCGCATCAACTTCCTTTTCCTAACGCTTACGCTCGCGAGCGGATCTATCCGTGCCCAACAGGCCGGTTCTACCTTGGAAGATGCACAGTTGCTGACGGCGCTTGCACCATACTTGCGAGCGAAGCAGGAATTATTCGCGGTGCGTGATACCGCCGCACTGCGCACAGCACTCAGCACAGATAGTGTTGAGCTAAATAAGCTTTATTATCACGCGTATGTCGCATACTGTTCAAAAACACAATCGACGCCTTTAGCAACTGTACCTACAGTCATCCGTGATCGCATGAGGACGGAGCTGAACTGGGCCCTCCGTTTCCATCAATATGATACGATCAACGAGGGCTTGTTCAAGTCGCTTGTCAGTACGAAACCAGCGACCTTTCTGTATCTCCCTTACCTCTTGCAAGCCGAGGAGACAAGCACTCTCCCATCCGCCGAATTCACCTCAGGGCCGCTAGGTACCGCATGGGGCGTCAATACCTCTGCGATCGTTGACGGAATTGCGAGTTGGGCACTGCAAAGGGCACAGGAAGAATTGATGCAAGCCTTCCTCAAGAGCTGGGTCGACCAGCTAAGCAATGATAAGTACCTCCGATTGATGACACCGAGTACGCTCACGCTCATCGGCAATATGGAAGCTGGTATGCCCATAACGCAAGGCGACGTGTGGAAGGCCGCCTTCCAGAAAGACCTCGAAGCGTGCCCTGCCAAACTGGATTCATTGGTGAAGCTTATCCTACGCGATCGAACGAAGGGAATGAAGGATCCCGATTCGCTGCGGTTTTATGACGAAGTTGCGAGCGCCGCATTTGTGTTTGGGAATATCTACCGCGGACTCGCCGTTCGGAAGGATCTGGAAATGGTGATCTCCTCCAACGCGCTCAAGCTCGTGGATGATGGAACGCCCAAGTTGCCGTTCTCCGGCAAGGTCGATTATGCCATTGCCCAACGTGCGCTCCTTGGCGTGAGCGTATTGCTGGATGCCACGCGTTTTGTAAAGAATAGCAAATACGTGCATCTGGGTCCACATGAGCTCTTCGCCATGAACGCAGGGGAGTTCAGCGAGTATTGGAAATACATCTGCGTGAGCTATGCGTCGCGATTGAAGCCAGCCCTCAACATAGACGATGCCGATATGGCGAAGCTCGCCCTGAACAGTGCGTTGGTGAAGGCCCGCGAACAGATCATGAGTGTGTTGGAAAGCTGCGAAGCGATCAAGCGCATTACAGGTTCGGATGATACGGGAAGCACGGTGGTATTGGACGAAGCCGCCGTCACAGACTACCTCGAGTTGGCCATGGGTTTGTTGGACCAAGGGATGCATTTGAGCAATGGATTCAAGGAGGATAGCAAGGCCACACGCTTCATCAAGGGTATGGGACCGCAACTGCTGGCGCATGTGATGGAAGTGGGCAATGGTGTCACTAGCAAGCAATACGGTCGTGTGGTGAACGGTGTGATCGACCTGACCCAGTTGCTTGTGGACTCGCTCGACCACGGCAATGACCATCTGCGAGACTTCATGACCCGATTGAACAAATACGGCGGTTTCATGGTGGACATGCTCGAAGCGGAGAATGGAGATGAGGTTAAGAGCGCCTTGGACAAGGTGACCCTGGGTGTCGGCGGCTATCGCGTGAAACAAAGCAGCCATTTCAGCGGGATGATATCCTTGTACCCAGGCGTTTTTGGCGGTTGGGAACGGGTCTATCTGCAAGAGGGTCGAACCGATGGTGAATCACGTGTGGATGGGGCCTTGGGGGCCTTCCTGCCGATCGGCGTTTCGCTGAGCGCAGGAACCAACTGCAAGTCAATTCCGTCCATCGGTGTCTACCTGCAAATCATCGATCTGGGCGCTGCCCTTTTCTATCGCCTCGATGCACCGGAAAATGTAAGTACCGTGCCTGCGTATACGCTGGACATGCTGCTCTCACCTGGTGGGTATGCGACCTTCCAGATAGGTCGTTCCCCGCTTACGCTGGGAATTGGCGGCAACCTGAGCCCAAGGTTGCGCACGGTCACTGATCCGAGCAACCTCACCTTCCAGGCCAGTGCCATGCGCTACGGCTTTTTCCTCGGCGTGGATGTTGCGGCGTTGCAACTCTTTGCGAGCAAGAAGAAGTACGGGGCCGAGATCATCCGCATCAATTAGCATGGTTACGCGGACGATATCCCGATCGGCATTCGCCAGCGAAAAGCGCAAGCTCGTTCGTCGCGTCCGCTCATTCAAGAAACAGTACTTGTTCATCGGAGATGATCACGTTCAGCGAAAGCTTGGTGTGGAAGGTGTCTTCATTGATCATAAGAAAGCTCGACCACGTGCCATTATTCTCTATGCGAAGGACACACCCATGCCGCGTCTCCGAAAGGTCGTGCGCGAACACTTCGTGGACATGGTCTTCAAACTTGTGGCGCTGAAAGGGAGGGTGAAGGGGTCCATCGCTTTGCTTGATGGCAGCAACATCCTGCGTGATGCAGGCTTGGGCCAAGGCACCATCGGAGGCTGGTTAAGGCGAAAAAGCGATGGTGTCTTGTGCGGGTTCAGCAACAACCACGTGATCGCACTCGCGAATACGGCGCCCAACGGTGCGCCACTCTTTCGTGGCGGTGTGCGCATCGGCAACCTCTCGGAGATCGTCACCCTCTGCGCACCACCCACGCCGAACACGGCGGACTTCGCTGTGTTCACCATTGCGCCCGGGCATGTGCATCGTTGGTGCAATACTATTCCCAACGGCACCTCACCCGCCCGAGCGGGACTCCCTGTTACCAAGATCGGCTTCGCCACCGGTACCACCAATGGCGTCCTGTGCAATGTAGAGGGTGGTATTCGCGTGCAGCTCGCAGGGCGTGACTTCCTGTTCGACGGCATCTTCGCCGTGCATGGCAACTTTGCTGATAATGGGGACAGCGGTGCCCTAGTACGCAGTGCTGGCAATGGAGCTGCTGTCGCCATCCAGTTCGCGCACGCTACGGGTTCGGACTATAGCTACGTATTCCCCTTGCAAGGGAATACTCAATTGGCGCCGGTTTGGAACAAGTACGATTGGCTCAACTAATGGGCGCTTATAATCCAATTTCCTCAGGGCCACGGGACACTGCGTCACGACCACATTTTACGCAAGATGCTTTTTTCGAGATGCTTGCTTGGACCGGATCGCATGATCACCGCCGCATTGCTTATGAATCTCACTCTATAAAGAAACCTTGCCAACAAATCACATCCGTTGAATGGAAGAAGAAGCATTGATCGCACGACCACTCTCCCCGAGCGGTTTGCACTTGATCGCCGACTTCGAATCCGGCGGGCGCGCCTACTACGACCGTTTCGGTGCACATCCCAATTGGCCGGGCGCCAGCTCGGGTGTCACCATCGCCTTTGGTTTCGATCTCGGTTTCAGGAGCAGGCAGGAGCTGGATACCGCATTTTCCGCTATCCTCAGCGCAACGGAGCGCGACCGCTTGGCCACGGCCATCGGCACCAATGCCGGGCAGGGTGAGGATGCCCTTGCACACATCCGAAAGTTGCTGAAGGACCTCGCCGATATCGTGGTCACGTACGATCAGGCAACTGCGATGTTCACTTCCTTCGAGGTGCCGGTCCAGAGCGCGCTCACCGCAAGGACCTTCCCCAACACCGAAGCACTCTCGCCCGACTCGTTCAGTGCCTTGGTGTCCTTGGTGTTCAACCGGGGCACCTCGTTGCGCGGTGGATCGCGGGTGGAGATGAAGGAGATCCACGACCTGATGGACGCCAAACGGTTCGCGGAAATACCCGAACGGATCTTGGCGATGAAGCGCCTATGGGGCAAGACCTCCGGCCTGCAGCGAAGAAGGGACGCGGAAGCGGCGCTGTTCAATGCGGGACTGGGCCAACGAGCATGAAGATGATCGACGCCAATACAGATGAACCGAGATGACGGTCGCAACAGAAGCATCCTTGGCGCGCAGGGCGCGCTGGAAGAGACGATTGAGGCTTATCGCCTTCAGCCTCATCATGGTGCTCCTTGGCATTGTGGTCGCCTGTGCGGTAGCCTTTGTGATCCTCTGCATCAATGGGCAGGATGACGCGGCACAATGGGTCACAGGAGTTCTGGGTGTTGGAGCACTCCTCTCCTTGGTGAAGGAGTTGGCCGAAACTTGGCCTGAGATCAGGGAGTATGTCCACGACGGAGTGGTGCGGTCCTTTGACGCGGTCAATATCTACCTCCTGACCACCTCGGCGACATTGGCCCTCTTGGTCCTCTTAGCATTGATAAGCGGAGATAAGGACAGCAAAGAGAGCGACCTGCCAACCGTATTCTTCATCCAGACCCAAGGTATGAATCAGGTCACAGATACTGATCCGGCGGTGAACTATGCACGTGATACGGACCAGGTGCAGTTCGTCATCCCCTTTGCGGATGAAGGATCATGCTCCGATGCAAGCGGTACATTACTTAAGGGTGCGGACATCGACAAAGCATCAGCAAAATTCATCGACCTCCTCGGCAAGGGCCTGTCCCATTGTTCGACCCGGGATGAACCGGTGATCGTGGATGTGGTCGGCTTTGCCAGCTCATCCCAATTCAGCGGGGTCAGCACGAGCCGGTCGAATGCGCTGAACCTCCAATTGGCGAAATTGCGGGCCGAAAACGTTGCGGATTCATTGCGCGCAGCGATGACCGGCGGTCGGCCCGAGGAAGCTCCTACCGTAAAGGTCATCCGGTGGAGTTCCTATGAGGAAATGAGGTCGGCGATGCACTTCAATGACTCATGCAAAACACGCTATGACACAGACTGTGCATTGCTCAACAGGAGGGTCGAGATCCGCATTCGTTCGGCTGGGGATTGTGCGATCGGAACATTGAAGAAACTGAAGCATGACCACCACTAGGCAAGTATATTTCCACGTCCGTAGGAAGCCCGTCCAGGCCGCCGCATCCAGGCCAACCCGGCCACGGGGTATCCAAATCCCACTCCAACAGGGTCTCATTTTCGGATCCTGCGTCACGCCCAATTCAATTGCACCTTTTCTATGCATACATCATCCCGCATGAGCAGGTTTCCATCTACTCACGATCAAACCCAAACATCTCATGGGCACCTTCCAACACTTCATAGATAAAGTCGGGCAATTCCGTTTCCAACTGAAAGCAGGCAACGGTGTGATACACATGAGGGTACACCACAAAGGCAGGTGCCGCAAAGGTCTGGTCAGCGTGCGTGCCGATGCGCTGCTGGACCAGTGTAGCCCATCGGACCAGGATCTCAGCGGAAAGCTCCTTCGACTAGGAAAAGCATTGGCTAAAACGACCAAGTGACCGGCGCACTTCAGGAACAAACTCCAATATATCATGAACCAGAAAGACATCATTCGTGCATTTGCACAGGGGGCTGTGGTCGGCTTCCCCGACGGCAGTCCGGATGGCAACTGCGTTTGCGTTGCTTGGATAAAGTGCGCCATCAGCAGATACGGATTGGACAATGTCTTTACCAGCAACCCGGTTGACGGTGGTTTTATGATACAACTCAAGGATGGTAGCGATTCTTTCTCGATCGCCGACGAAGAGATCGCTTATGCAACGGGCAAAAATGGCTTTCGCCTGAACAAAGAGGGTGACGACCCTGCGCTATACAAACTAATATATGACTACTCCTGTCTATGCTTTGCCGTCATGGCCAAGAAAGCGGATGTCCTACAGGATGAGGTCAATGACTTTCAAGAGGCTGTGACATTCCTGAATGAAGGGTTAAACACCTTCTCTGGCGACCGTTATTTGGGATTGCGTAAGTTCAGTAAGGCGATAAGCCTGAAATCAGCTTTCAGCAATTCCGGGTGCGTTGGGAGAAGTGCGAAACATGCCTTCTTCACGAGTTTCAATAGCAGGGACCTGTATGGCAACGTAGATTCATTTTCCAAACTAAAAGCGTTTGCACTGCGCTGGAGCTTTAAGACCTTAGTTTAATATTTTAAGCGCACACGAACTACGAATGCGAGAGTAACAATTGTGGGCGCAGCTTCCATACCTGAAATCATCCCACGAAAGAACCCTGAAATGATGTCCACCTATCTCGGGGGAGGGCTTCTTCCCACTCCAGCAGAGTCTTCGCTTGGTGACCCTGATTAATGCCAAATTCAATCGCATCGGTTCTATTCCACACATCTTCTTGCATAAGCAGGTGTCCATCCGATCACCCCCAAAACCAACCAACCCATGGCCAACTTCCAACACCTCACTGATAGAGCCGGGCAATTTCGTTTCCATCTGAGGGCCAACAATGGCGAGATCATCCTGGCCAGCGAGGGATACACCACCAAGGTAAGTGCCCGCAACGGCGTGGTCAGCGTGCGCGCCAATGCGCCGAACGATGCACGCTACGAATGCAAACAGACTGCGGCTGGATGGTCCTTCAACCTGAAGGCCGCTAACGGCGAGGTCATCGGCACTAGCGAGGTGTATGGCTCCGCCCAAGCACGTGATGGCGGCATTGAAAGCGTGAAGCGCAACGCTCCCGGAGCGGCTGAAAAGGAATAATGGCAGATATAAAAGCAATCCACCTTGCGCTTGGGAGTACCTCCCAAATGCAAATTCCATCAGCGGGGTGCTACTTTCAGCCGCGATGCCTGATAACTCCCCTACCCTCGCCGACATCCTGCTGAAGATGCTGGCCAAGAACCCAAGCCTCGGAAACGCTAAAGCCAGAGAACTACTTGGTATTGACGAAGCCGCCTACGAAAGCCTAAAAGCCGAAATGCTCGCCGAAGGAAAGATCGTGCAAGGCCGAGGAAGAGGCGGAAGCATCAAGCTGGCGGAGGCCGAAGAGCCGAAAGGCCACCCTTCGACTTCGCTCAGGATGACCAAGCCAAATGCGCCTAAGCCAAAAGCCGAAAAGCCTGAGCCCAAAAGCCAAGAGCCCGATCCCACCCAGACCGAACAAGCCTTTCTGAACGAGCTCGACAAAAAGCTCTGGACCGCCGCTGACAAGCTGCGCTCCAACCTCGATGCCGCCGTGTACAAGCATGCCGTGCTCGGGCTTGTGTTCCTGAAGTATGTGAGCGACAGCTTCGAGATCCGGCAGCAGGAAGTGGAGCAAATGCTGCGCGACCCGAAGAGTGATTACTTCATTGACCCGGCGGAGTATGGTGAGGGAGGTAAGGGTGGTAATGGAGGTAATGGAGGTAATGGAGGTGAGGGAAGTGAGGGAAGTAAGGGAAGTAAGGGAGGCGCGTCGGCGTACGATGCCGCGATCCGTGCCGACCTCGAGATCCGCGACTACTACACGCAGAAGAACGTGTTCTGGGTGCCGCCGCTGGCGCGTTGGAATACCATAAAGGACAACGCCAAGTTGCCCAGCGGCACCGTGATCAACGTGGCCTCGGCCAATGGGCCCACCTACACGATAACCTCGCTGGGCAAATTGATCGACGATGCCCTCGAGGCCGTGGAGCGCGAGAACCCCAAGCTGAAGGGCGTGCTCAACAAGACCTACACACAGCTGCAGCTGGACCCCGCCAACCTCAGCTCGCTCATCGACCTTATCGCCACCATCCCCTTTGTGCATGGCAGCATGCACGCCAAGGACATCCTCGGCCATGTGTATGAATACTTCCTGGGGCAGTTCGCGCTGGCCGAGGGCAAGAAGGGCGGGCAGTACTACACGCCCAAGAGCATCGTGGGCCTGGTGGTGCGCATGCTGCAACCGCTGAAGGGCCGCATCTACGACCCCGCTATGGGCAGCGGCGGCTTCTTTGTACAAAGCGAGGAATTCATCGAGGCTTTCGGCGGGCGGCTGGGCGACATCAGCGTCTACGGGCAGGAGAGCAACCCCACCACGTGGCGGCTGGCGGCCATGAACATGGCCATCCGCGGCATCGATTTCAACTTCGGCAAGGAACCCGCCAACAGCTTTACCAACGACCAGCACCCGGACCTCCGCGCCGACTACGTGATGGCCAACCCGCCCTTCAACGTGAAGGAATGGTGGGACAAGCGCCTGGAGAACGACCCGCGCTGGCAGTACGGCACCCCTCCTACCGGCAACGCCAACTTCGCGTGGCTGCAGCACATGCTCTACCACCTGCAGCCCAAGGGCAGCATGGCCCTGCTGCTGGTCAACGGCAGCATGAGCAGCAACAGCGGCGGCGAGGGCGACATCCGCAAACGCCTCGTGGAGGCCGATCTCGTGGAATGTATGGTGGCGCTGCCGGGGCAGCTTTTTACCAATACGCAGATACCCGCCTGCATCTGGTTCCTCACCAAGAACAAGAAAGCCCGCACCCTACCCGCCAACGCAGAGGGTGAGACCTTCACGATGCGCGACAGACGCGGCGAGGTCCTCTTTATTGATGCGCGCAAACTCGGCTTTATGAAGGACCGCGTGTTGCGCGACTTCGCGGCGGAGGACGTTGAGCGCATCACCAAGGCCTTCCACAGTTGGCAGATCGATCTGGAATACGGCGAGGTAGACCAAGGCAATGGCATTACGGCACTGGTGGACCCGGACCCCAGCTGGCTGTATATGGACCAGCCGGGCTTTTGCCGAAGCGCCACGCTGGAGGAAATTGCCAAGCATGATTTCGTGTTGACGCCGGGGCGGTATGTGGGGGCTGGTGATCTGGCGGAAGACGAGATGTCATTTGATGACCGGATGAAGAAGCTCACACAAGAGTTGGCCGTGCATCTTTCCGAGAGCAAGAAGTTGGACGAGCGGATCACGAAGAATTTGGCTACGATCGGATATGAAGTCTAAGCCATTCAGTGAACTCTTCGCGATCCCTTCGCGGAACGGCTTGACCAGACCTAAGCGCGTGCGCGGTGCTGGAGTTAAGATGGTGAACATGGGAGAACTGTTTGCCAATGATCGACTGCGGAATGTGCCCATGGACCGAGTGCCTTTGGCAGGGAAGGAACGAGCAGATAACCTGCTCAGACCGGGCGATCTATTGTTTGCGCGACAGTCATTAGTTCGCTCAGGCGCTGGCCAGTCCTCGATCTTTCTTGGCGATAGTGAGGATGTTTGCTTCGAGTCCCATTTGATCCGGTGTCGGCTGAATCTTTCCGAATCGGACCCACAGTTTTACTACTACTGGTTCCGCTCGCCAGATGGCCGCAACGCTATCGACTCAATCGTTGAACAAGGCGCTGGAGCTTCCGGTATCCGGGGCAGCGACCTCGCGAAGTTGATGGTGCCGCAGCCAGCCCTAGATGAACAAAAGAGCATTTGCGAACAACTGACTGCGCTGGACGACAAGATCGAGCTGAACCGGCGGATGAACGCCACGCTGGAGGCCATGGCGCAGGCGCTGTTCAAGGAGTGGTTCGTGGATGGGGCGAAGGAGGAATGGAAGGAGAAACCTTTTGCAGACACAGTACATGTTTTTGCAGGTGGCACTCCGAAAACTATAGTGGCCGAATACTGGGATGGAGACATTCCATGGTTCGCCATTGCGGATGCCGGTCCAACGAATGTGTATGTGACGGACACAGCGCGAAAGGTCACACAAGCTGGAATTGACAATAGCTCTGCTCAAATTGTTAAAGCGGGAACGACCATTCTGACAGCGCGTGGCACTGTGGGGCAAACTGTTTTAACCGGAGTGCCAATGGCTATGAACCAGTCATGCTTTGGCCTGTGGGGCATCCATGATGTTCACGGCTACTTCACCTACTTCCAGACCAAGCATATTGCCGAGCAATTCAAGCAGTACTCCCACGGCTCGGTTTTCAGCACGATCAATCGCTCCACATTCGGGACACTTCGAGTTGTAATGCCAGATGCAGATACCGTCAACTCTTTTGAGGAACTCGTGCATCCCATGATGCAGAGGATTCTGGGCAATATCAACGAATCACACACCCTCACCGCGCTTCGGGATACGCTGCTTCCTAAGCTGATGCGGGGGGAGGTTAGGGTGAAGGCGGACAAACTCCATGTGCAATGAAAAGGATGCTCAGCGAGGATATTGAGGCCAAGACATTTTTGAGAGAGTATCTCAAAGAGCTTCATAACAAGAACGCGGGTGTCTTCATCGGCGCGGGTATGTCAATACCCGCCGGTTACTTGGACTGGAAGGGGCTCCTACACGAGGTAGTTGTTGACCTGAAGCTAGACCCAGAAAAGGAGTACGACCTGGTATCGGTTGCACAATACAGCGTCAATAAGGCCGGAGGAAATAAAGGCGGTTTGACCAAACGTATCGTGGATGAGTTCATGCGCGTGAAAAAGCCGCAGCGGAATCATGAGCTTCTCGCCCATCTTCCGATCCAAGTCTATTGGACTACGAACTACGACAAGCTGATCGAGACCGCACTACAGAATGCCAAGAAGGTGCCGGATGTCAAGTACACCGAGCAGCAGCTTAGGGTCACGCGCCCGGACCGTGATGTCACAGTGTACAAGATGCACGGTGACGTTGAACACGCTGAAAAGGCGATCATTAGCAAGGATGACTACGAACGCTATCCGCGCACAATGGACAGCTTCGTCCGCGCACTCGGTGGCGACTTCATCGAGAGGACATTCCTGTTTCTAGGCTTCAGTTTCACCGACCCTAACATTGACTACATCCTCAGCAGGGTTCGTGCGAACCACGACGGTAGCCCTAGACCGCACTATTGCGTCATGAAGCGTGTTGGGAAGAAAGAATACGGTACTAAAAAGGAGAGCGAGTACTACGAACTCAGGCAACAGTACTTCATCAAAGACTTGGCCCGCTTCGGGATCCAAACAGTCCTTGTCGATGAATACAAAGAAGTTACCGAGCTACTCGAAGATCTGGCTACTAAATACAAGCGCAACTCCATCTTCATTTCTGGGGCAGCACATGAGTATGGCAAGTGGGCCGCCAAGGATGCTTTGGACTTTGCCCATGACTTGAGCTATGCGCTCGCCAGCAATAAGAATCGGATCATCACAGGTTTCGGTGTTGGAATCGGAAGTGCAGTGATCAATGGCACGCTCAAATACTTGGATGAACAAGGGAAGACAATCTCCGATGAGGATCTGGTCATGCGGCCATTTCCTCAAGTGGCAACGAAGGGTCAGGACTTGAAAAAACTTTGGCACTCCTATCGCGAATCGATGATGAGCCACGCTGGCATCGGCGTTTTCCTCTTTGGCAACAAAGAGGTAGCCGGGAAGACAGTATTGTCCGATGGTCTGGAAAAGGAATTCGAACTCTGCATCGCCGCAGGCGGTAAACCTATTGTGGTGGGAGCAACAGGCTACATGGCAGAACAGCTCTGGCAGCGTGTCATTGGCAATTGGGACCAGTACTTCCAGGGTATGTCCGCCACATTCAAGAAGGACTACATGGCTTTGGGGAAAGCCCCCAAGAACCTAGGGGACTTAACCCCAACCATAACGAGACTGGTCAAGGAACTTCAAAAGAACTGACATGCCGATCACACGAGAAGATATTCAAGCCTATCGAGCTACTGAGAAGCCTAGTCCCGGCGTGCTCCTTGAAGCCAAGCGAAAGGGTGAGCAAACTGGGTTTCTCTGTCATAGTCATAGAGACCGGGACCTTGCAAAGAGAGTTCAGGCCTTCCTGGCTGACAAAGGATTCCGACTGTATATCGACTGGGAAGACCCTGAGATGCCTGCGGTTCCCGACAGGTCAACTGCTGAGCGCATACAGAAGCGCATAAAGGATCTGGATTGGTTCCTCTACCTCGCCACTTCCAACTCATCTACCAGCCGATGGTGCCCTTGGGAAATCGGCTATGCTGACGGTGTTAAGAATCTGAATGACATTCTTGTCATTCCAACACGCGAGGGTTATACAACCCACGGCGCTGAGTATTTGCAATTGTATCAGCACGTCGACCTGCGCAATTACTCGACGTCGATCAACCTCGTTAAGACCAATGGGCTCTTGGTCGAAGCATGGAATATTAAAGCCTCAACAGTCACACTCTAAAACCACCACGACCATGCCACGCAAGACGTTTTACAGCTTTCATTACATCCCCGACAGTTGGAGGGTTTCTAAGGTCCGGAATATCGGAGCTCTAGAGGATAACAAGCCTGCCTCAGACAATGATTGGGAAACTATAAAAGCTGACAACTCCAAGATTGAACGTTGGATAGCCGATCAACTCTATGGTCGATCATGCACGATCGTTCTCATTGGAGCGAACACAGCCGGGCGGAAATGGATCACCCATGAGATTAGGGAGAGTTGGAAAAAAGGAATGGGCGTTGTGGGTATTCACGTACACAACATAACCGACAGCGGCGGCAATACTTCCAGCAAAGGGGGCAACCCATTCGCAGGGATCTCTATCGATGGTGTATCGCTGGAGTCTGTTGTACCAGTTCACAACCCAACTGGACCCAATTGGGAGAGCAGGGACTACCGCAATCATATCGCTGCCAACCTAGAATCATGGATCGAAGCCGCGATCAAGGTGCGCAATAAGTACTAGCGGCACCATGCCCCGTCGGATCTTCTACAGCTTCCATTATGAGCTTGACAACTGGCGAGCATCACAAGTGCGCAACATTGGCATCGTGAAGGGCAATAGACCGGCAACCGGTAATGAGTGGGAGACTGTGAAACGTGGAGGTGAAATCGCTATCGAGCGTTGGATTCAAAATCAGCTTCACGGTAAATCGTGCACAGTTGTGCTCATTGGTGAAAGGACTGCATCTCGTAAGTGGATCCGACATGAAATCCGGGAGAGCTGGGAGCAAGGGATGGGGGTAGTGGGAGTTCATATTCACCAACTCAAAGACCGATTCGGCGATCAATGCGAGAAAGGAAAAAACCCGTTTGAAAGAGTGACAGTGGACGGGCTTAATCTGGCAGGTGTCGTCAAGACCTATGACCCCGCATGGTTCTGGGGTGGGAGTCGCACCACATATAGCAAAATCGAGAGTAATCTATCCGACTGGATAGAGGAAGCCCTTGATATCAGATCAGACTACCCCTAAGATCAATACTGTTAACCATAAGCCGGAGGTGAGCTACTTCCTTCTGTGGGAGAACTTGAATGCCAGACAACAAGTAGATGAAAGCCAAAGACACCAGCCTGCTCACCTTCATAAGGAACGCCTCGCAGTGCATCATTCCCATCTACCAGCGTACCTATAGCTGGCAGCTGGTTCAGTGCGAGCAGCTATGGAGCGACATCCTGCGCGCGGGCGATTCGGAGGAGGGGCACATTCACTTCATTGGCAGCATTGTCTACATCGACCGAGACCAAAGCCAAGTGAGCGACCGAAGCCCCTTGATGGTGATCGATGGGCAGCAACGCCTTACCACGATGATGCTGGTACTGGAAGCCCTGGCGCGGCACGTGGGCGATGGCGAACCGGTGGACGGTTTCAGCGCGGCCAAGATCCGACGAGCCTACATGATCGATGATCTGGAAAGCGATGATCGCCGGTACAAGTTGCTGCTCACCCAAACGGATCGTGATTCATTGATCGCATTGATGACCCAAGCACCGGCGCCGCGGGATCACTCCTTGCGCATCCAGGAGAACTTCGCCTACTTCAGCAAGCAGCTTGCGAAACTGAACAGTGAGATCGTTCAGGTATGCCGGGGCCTCAACAAGCTGATGATCGTGGATGTGACCTTGACGCGCGGCCAGGACAATCCGCAGTTGATCTTCGAGAGCCTCAACAGCACCGGCAAGGAACTGAGTCAAGCTGACCTGATCCGAAATTTCATCCTGATGGACCTGGAGCCGGGCCTCCAAAAGCGCCTGTACGAGCAGTACTGGCGGCCCATGGAATCCGACTTCGGGCAGGTGGCCTACAATGACCACTTCGATGCCTTCATGCGCCACTACCTAACGGTGCGGACAGGGGAGATCCCCCGGCAAGGCGAAGTCTATCTCGCATTCAAAGCTTGGAGCCGCAACGCACAGGCCGGTAATACCGAAGCCCTGCTGAAAGACGTGCGGACGTTTGCGCACTACTTCTGTGTGATCGCCCTGGGTGCGGAAGCGGATAAGGAACTGATGCGGGCGCTAAAGGATCTGCGCGAGCTGAAGGTGGACGTGAGCTATCCCTTCCTGCTGGAGCTGTTGAACGACCAGGCTCAAGGCTTGTTGACCCTGGAAGATCTGGTGTCAGCCGTGCGCATCGTGGAGAACTATGTATTCCGCCGCGCGGTCTGCATGATCCCCCCCAACTCGCTCAACTTGACCTTTGCGCGGTTCACTATATCGGTGGACAAGCAGCGCTACATGGAGAGCATCAAGGCCCAGTTCCTGCTGCTTCCCTCCTACCGCCGCTTCCCTTCCGATGCTGAATTCGAACGCGAGATCCAACGCCGGGACCTGTACCACTTCCGCAGCAAGAGCTATTGGCTGCGCCGGTTGGAGAACTACGGCCGCAAGGAACCGTTCCAGATCGAGAGCCTCACGATAGAGCATGTGATGCCGCAGAATGAGGAGGTGTCCGCAGCGTGGCGCACGGAACTCGGCGAGGATTGGAAGCGCGTGTGGAGCACGTACCTGCACACCTTGGGCAACCTCACACTCACCGGCTACAACCCGGAACTGAGCGACCGATCCTTCTTGGAGAAACGCAACATGGAAGGCGGATTCAAGGACAGTCCCATCCGCATGAACCAGGAGCTGGGCAAACTGGAACATTGGAACGAAGCAGCCATTCAGGCCCGCGCCAAAACACTGGCCGCAAAGGCCTTAACGGTGTGGACCGCGCCAGCGCTCACCCCTGAAGTACTGGACAGCCACCGCCCCAAGAAGGGCGACACGCGGTACACGTTGGAGGACCACACGCAACTCGCACCGCCTGCCCAACGCGAACTGTTCGATGCCCTGCGCGAGCAGATCCTCGCGCTGGACCCGAACGTGACCATGGATGTGCTGAAACGCTATATCGCGTTCAAGGCGGAGTCCAACTTCGCGGACATCATCCCCCGGTCCAATGGCATCATACTAAGGCTGCATATCCCCTACCTGGAACTGCAGGACCCGCTTGGCCGCTGCGAGGGCGCGCCTGACGAAGAAGGCGTGGGAAACGATGAGGTGCGGCTGCGGATGAACAGCAAGGAGGATGTGCCCTACGCGATGGGCCTTGTGCGGCAAGCGCTGGAGAAGCAGCTGGGGCAGCCGGCTTAGTCTGATATTTACACCAACCAACGATCACCACCATGAGCAAAGCCAAGGTTTTCATCGCGCAACACGACTACCAAGCGAAGTACAAGGTCTACTTCGTGGACCACGACTACCAGGAGAAAAACCAACAGCTCATTTCACCGGGTGAGCTAGTAGATCACGACTACCAAGCGGACGTGAAGGTCTTCATCGTCGACCATGACTATCAGGCGGACATCAAGATCATGCGGAAGAACTTTCCGGGGTGATCTCATTCAGCCGTGAACACTCCCCCACCCGATAGCCAAGGCCCCGGCCGCTTGCGCCCCAGCCGCACTTCGCCAAAGGCTACGGCGGCGGCGCGTGGCGGCTTCCGCGAGCTGCGCGCGTTCCAGACCACCACGGTGATCTATGCCGGCACGGTGCCCTTCTGCGAGAAGTTCATCCGCAGCCACAAGCTGAGCGACCAATTGATCGGCGCCGCGCGCAGCGGGCGCCAGAACATCGGCGAAGGCAGCCGCGCCGGCTATCGAAGACCAACAGAAAAGCTCGCCCTCACCTAAGCATGGCCCGTACCCGCATCTTCATCAGCAGCGTCCAGAAGGAACTGGCGGCGGAGCGGCGCGCGCTGAAGGACTTTGTAGGCAACGACGCGCTGTTGAGGCAGCACTTCGAGGTTTTCCTTTTCGAGGACCTGCCCGCAAGCGACCGGCGCGCCGATGCGGTCTATCTGGATGAAGTGGACCGCTGCCCGCTCTACATCGGCCTGTTCGGCATGGAGTACGGCTTTACCGATGCGCAAGGGGTATCCCCTACCGAACGCGAATATGATCGCGCTACCGCACAGGGCAAGGAGCGCTTGATCTATGTGAAGGGTACCACGGATGCGGGTCGCGATCCGCGGATGACCGGGCTGGTGCGCAAGGCCGGGGATGAATTGATCCGACGCCGCTTCGGATCCACGAGCGAGCTGATCGCTGAAGTGTATGCGAGCTTGGTGGACCAACTGCACCGCAGCCGCGTGATCAGCATCCTCCCCTTCGATGCATCGGCCTGCCCGCGCGCCACGCCGGACGATCTGGATGCGGGGAAGCTGGAGGATTTTCTGCGCACCGCCCGCAAGGAGCGCAACTACGTGCTGAAGCCGGACACGCTGGTGGCCGAAGCACTCACGCACCTGAACCTGCTGGATGATGGCGCGGTGAGCAACGCGGCCGTGCTGCTCTTCGGCACGGCACCGCAGCGCTTCCTGATGAGCAGTGAGGTGAAGTGCATGCACTACCCCGGCCAAGTGGGCACCAAGCCCATGCTGGACTATAAGATCTTCAAGGGCACGGTGTTCGACCTGGTGGACCAGGCCGTGGCCTTTGTGATGGACAAACTGGCGCACAGCACCGGCACGCGCAGCGAGAGCAACGCCGCACCGGTGATACCGGAGATCCCGCGCGAGGCCGTGTCCGAGGCCATCGTGAACGCCGTGGCCCACCGCGATTATGCCAGCGCGGCCAGTGTGCAAGTGGAACTCTTCGCCGACCGCTTGGAGGTGAGCAATCCCGGCATCTTTCCGCAGAGCTTGGTGGGCGTGGACCTGAGCAAGGCGCATTCCTCCCTCCCGCATAATCCACTCCTCGCAGAGCCTTTGTTCCTGGCGCGATACATCGACAAGGCGGGCACCGGCCTCATGGACATGTATGCGAAGTGCCGCACGGCCGGCCTGCCCGATCCGCAAGTGGGACCGGTGCGCGGCCGGGGCGTGGTGCAGGTGCTGTGGCGCCCCACCGCGCAAGTCACCATGCAAGTCGCCGGGGAAGTAGAGGCGCTGACCGCCAGTGTGTTGGAGGAGCTGGCTGCTGCGCTGGGCCAGCCCACCATGCAAGTCACCATGCAAGTCGCCATGCAAGTCGCTGCCATGCTTCAACTGGCATTGCAAGCCGAACGATCCCGCGAAGCGCTCCAAGAAGCCATCGGACTTGCTGACCGTGAGCACTTCCGGAAACAGTACCTGAACCCATTGATGGTAGCTGGTTGGATGGTGCGCACCTTGTCCCAACCTAATCACCCAAACCAGCGCTACCGCATCACGCCCAAAGGCGAGGCTTGGTTGGAGCACTTTACCTTGCTTCCCAAGCCATGACCCCGCAAGGCACCCCGCAAGCAAAAGCTTTGACGACCAAGGTCATACTGGCAGCTTGCGGGGTGGCCCTAGTAAACACCCCGCAAGGCAGCCCGCAAGCCTCATGATCACCGAAGACCAGCTTGAGCAGCTCGCCCTCACTTGGTTCCAAGCCGGGGGCTGGGGCGTTGCGCACGGTCCGGAGATCGCGCCCGACGGGCGCTCGCCGGAGCGCGTGAGCTACACTGAGGTGGTGCTGCGCGGGCGCCTGCGCGCCGCGATCCAACGCATTGATCCGCAGCTGCCCGCGGCCGCCGTTGAAACGGCGATGCATGCCGCCACCACGGCGCAGCACCCCACGCTGGTGCAGAACAACCGGGCCTTCCACCGGTTGCTGCTGGACGGCGTGCCGGTGGAGTTCGAGCGTGATGGTCGCAAGGTGCACGACCATGCCCGCCTGATCGACTTCGAGCATTGGGAGAACAACGACTTCCTGGTGGTGAACCAGTTCACCATACAAGGCACGAAGCAGCCGCGCAGACCGGACGTGATCGCCTTTGTGAACGGCCTGCCCATTGGCGTGATCGAACTGAAGAACCCCGCCGACGAGAACGCGGACATCTGGGATGCTTACCAGCAACTACAGACCTACAAAGAGCAATTGGAGCCGCTCTTCGTCTTCAACGAGGCGCTGGTGATCAGCGACGGTTTCCACGCGCGGCTCGGTGCGCTCACCGCCACGCCGGAATGGTTTCTGCCGTGGCGCGCCATCAAGCATGAGGACGACAACCCGCCGCTGGACTTCGAACTGGAGACGATGGTGCGCGGCTTCTTCGACCGCGAACTGCTGTTGGACTATATCCGCCACTTCGTGCTGTACGAGCAGGTGGACGACAAGCTGATCAAGAAGGTGGCGGGCTACCACCAGTTCCACGGCGTGCGCGAGGCCGTGCGCGCCACGGTGATCGCCAGTCGCGACGAGGCCCAAGCGAACATGGTGGGCGAGCCGCGCGCCACCTATGGCAAACGCGTGGAGCCGGGCAGTCGCAAGGCCGGGGTGTTCTGGCACACGCAGGGCAGCGGCAAGAGCATCAGCATGGCGTGCTACGCGGGCAAGCTGTTGCAGCAACCGGCGATGCGCAACCCCACGCTGGTGGTGGTAACCGACCGAAATGACCTGGACGGCCAGCTCTTCCAGCAGTTCAGCAACGCACAGGAACTGTTGAAGCAGAAACCCGTGCAGGTGGAAAGCCGCGAGGAGTTGCGCGAGAAGCTGGGCGCCGTGCAGAGCGGCGGCATCTTCTTCACCACCGTGCAGAAGTTCGGCCTGCACAAGGGCGAGCAGGACCACCCCGTGCTGTGCGAACGCAGCAACGTGGTGGTGATCAGCGACGAGGCGCACCGCAGCCAGTACGGCAGCAAGGGCCGCTTGAACACGGAGACCGGCGAGTACGTCTTCGGCTTCAGCAAGTACATGCGCGACGCGCTGCCCAACGCCAGCTTCATCGGTTTCACCGGCACGCCCATCAGCGGCAAGGACAAGGACACGCGGCGCGTCTTCGGCGACTACGTGAGCATCTACGACATCCAGGATGCCGTGGACGACAAGGCCACTGTGCCCATCCTCTACGAAAGCCGCTTGGCCAAGCTGGACGTGAACCAAGCGCAGATCGAGAAGCTCAACCAGGACGTGGACGAGGTGGTGGAGGATGAAGAGAACGTGAGCGTGCGCGAGAAGACCAAGAGCAAGTGGGCCGAACTGGCGAAGCTGGTGGGTGCCGCCCCGCGCCTGAAGCAGGTAGCGGCGGACATCGTGAAGCACTACGAGACGCGCAGCGCCGCGCTGGAAGGCAAGGCCATGATCGTCTGCATGAGCCGCGCGATCTGCGTGGACCTCTTCAACGCCATCATCACCCTGCGTCCGGAATGGGCGGGCACGAAGGTGCCGAACGCGGGCTACAGCGAACTCGATGGCACGTTGCGCATCGTGATGACAGGCAACGCCACCGACGCGGCGGAACTGCAACAGCACCTCTATACCAAGCAGCAGCGCAAGACGCTGGAGAAGCGCTTCAAAAATCCCAGTGATCCGCTGAAACTGGTGATCGTCCGCGACATGTGGCTCACCGGCTTCGACGTGCCGTGCTGCCACACAATGTACGTGGACAAGCCGATGCACGACAGCAATCTGATGCAGGCCATCGCCCGCGTGAACCGCGTCTTCGGGGATAAGCCCGGTGGTCTGGTGGTGGACTACATCGGCATCGCCGGCGACCTGAAGAAGGCCATCAAGGACTACACGGACGCCAAGGGCAAGGGCGATCCCGCCGAACAGGTGCAGGAGGCCTACAAGAAACTGCTCGGCAAGCTCGGCGTGGTGCGCGACCTCTTCCGCGGCTTCGACTACAGCGCCTACGCCACCGCTCCCCTACCCTTGCTGGTGCCCGCCGTGAACCACATCCTCGCCGTGGAGGAACGCAAGAAGATCTTCCTCGATGAGATGGCGGCGGTGAACGTGGCCTACTCCTTCACGAACAACATGGACGAGGTGGAGCCGCTGAAGAAGGAGATCGCCTTCTTCAACGCGCTGAAGGCGGTGATCGTGAAGAGCACGCTGGTGGGCAAGCGCCTGAGCGAAGAGCAGAAGAACAGCCTGCTGAAGCACATCCTGGACAATGCCGTGGTGGCGGAAGGCGTCACCGACGTGTTCGCACTCGCGGGACTGGACAAGCCGAACATCGGTCTGCTGAGCGAGGCCTTCCTCGACGACCTGCGCCACATGCCGCAGAAGAATTTCGCCGTGGAACTACTGGCACGCCTGTTACGCGACGAGATCAAGGCGCGCAGCCGTACCAACGTGGTGCAGGAGCGCAGCTACACGGACCGCCTGATGGAGAGCCTCCGCAAGTATCACAACCGCGCCATCGAAAGCGCGCAGGTGATCGAGGAGATGATCAAGATGGCCATGGAGTTCAAGGCCGCGCTGGAACGCAACGAGCACCTCGGCCTCAGCAACGAGGAGATCGCCTTCTACGACGCCCTCGCCGCCAAGCCCGAAGTGCTGCGCGCCATGGGCGACGACACGCTCAAGAAACTCGCGGTGGAACTCACCGAGCGCATGCGCAAGAGCACCACCGTGGACTGGCAGTACCGCGAGAGCGTCCGCGCCAGCATGCGCCTGATGATCCGGCAACTGCTGAAGAAGTACAAGTACCCGCCCGATGGGCAGGAGGACGCCATCGGGCTGGTGCTGAAGCAGGCGGAGGTGCTGGCGGAGGGGTGGGAAGGTTGATCAGTGCTACGCGAACAAGCATTGCATGGATCCGAAAAACGAGACCCGACAACACAAGTGCCGCACCTGCTTCGGAATGGTGCAAGGCACACCAGTCCGCTGTCCGCATTGCGGGGCCTTCCAGGATTGGCGCAGACGCATAACCATCGCGAACCTGCTCGGCTGGGCCATGCTTCTGCTATTGGTGATATTGGCGACCTACGGGATTTCCGTCTGGCATGCATTCAACAAACACAGCTCCGATGTTCGGGCCGCAATGTCGTTTCAATCGACGGATCAGATCACAGCGCGGATCGACTTGACGAATGCAGGTGACCGTCCCGCCATTGTTGTTTCACTTGGCGTTGAGTTCACCAACAAGCGCGGGGATCGGATAACGGTCTATGCGAGCGATGGCACCCAACCCGAAGAACTCAATGTGCCAGCCCAAGGAATGATCTTCAAACGCGTGGCGATCGCCAATTGCCCGGACAGCATTTCGATGCCCGTGGCTCATTTATATGTGAGGAATTTCAATGGCACCATGCAGCACATAGATGTCCCGTTGGAAATGAGCCTGAGTTGCACTGGTCCTCGCGTTAAGCCACCCAGCGCGAAATGAAGAATGCTCTTCAGTCGCGGTCTTACGGCTTCGCCCAGCTTCAAGGTAAATAGCATCGCTCCCAAAGCACCCGTGCTTGCTGATTGCCCACTTGCATGTCGGCAGTGAGCACGTCCCGTATTCATCCTCACCGACGACCAGTTACCCAAGAAGGTCTACTGTTCCATCGTGGCGCTCTGCTTCATCTTCATGCTATCCCACTTGTACTTGGCGGGTTTCAACCAGCAGTACCTGCGCCCCGATGACTTCCCGGAGGTGTGGTGCCTGATTTGATCAGTCGGCCAGAAAAGAATAGTTAACTTCATTCCTCTTCGAAATTGATGAAGCGATGGAACGAGAGATAACTCCCAGCGCTGTGGTGGAACGCATCGACCCGGAACTGGTGGTCTGCCGGTACAAGGAGGGTGTGAAGGTGGATGCTGCCGCTGTGCGGGAGAACCTGGAGGCCCGCAAACGTTTCCCCGGCCACGAGCCCTATGCCGTTATCGGCATCTTCCCCGAGAGCGTGGACTTCGACATGTCGCTACTGGAGCACAACCACTACACGGACATCGCACTGAATAAAGTGACGCAACTGCTGGCCATCGTGGCCGAGGGTGAACTGTTCGAGCCTATCGCCAAGCTCTACTTCGCATACCACCCTACCCCCTTCAGCAGTCAGGTATTCCCCACGGAGCAGGAAGCGCTGAAGTGGGTGAAGGAGCGGACCCTCCAGCGGATGGAACTGGATAGCTGATCTCGGAGGATCAATGCGGCAATGGCCGGCATCACCTACCCAACTCCGGCGCTCGGGTATTTCCCTAGTGCCCGGTACTTCAGGGCCTCCGGCCCATTCCGAAGTCTCACGGCGTCACCACCCCCCACTTCATCGCGAAGAGCACCAGCCCGGTCTTGCTCTTGATGCCGAACTTGTCCGCGAGGTGGTTGCGGAAGCCGTCCACCGTGCGGCGGTGTACGTCCATGGCATCGGCGATCTGTTCGTAGGTGTATTCCTCGGGCGCGCATACCAGCTTGAGGAACTCCAATTCGCGCGGCGTGATCTGCTCCAGCACCTTCGCCTGCTCGCGCTCATGATCGGTATGGATACCGTGCTTTTCGATGAGGGTGGCGTGCAGCTCGTCGCTGTGGTAGTAGCCGGTAAGGAGGAGCGAATCCAGGGCGACCTTCAGCACGGAGGGCCGGGTGGTCTTCAGCACAAAGCCGCGTGCACCGGCGCGGATGGCCCTCTCCATGGCATCGTCGGCGGCATCGAAGGTGAGGGCGAGCGGCAGGATGCCCGGCGCGTAGGCGCGGATCCAGGCGATGGTCTCGTAGCCGTCCATCACGGGCATGTGCAGGTCCACGATGGCGATGGCGGGCTCCTCCTCCATGTCGTTGAGCCCGAGGATGAATTCGTGGCCGTTGGCGGCCTGCACCGTTACCCGGTAGTCCTCGTAACCATTGACCATGGCGGCCAAGCCGTTGCGCATCAGGTGGTGGTCGTCGATCAGCGCTACGCTATGCGGCATGTGGTTCGGGGCGTTGGGTGAAGAGCCAGCGGGTTCCTTCGCCGGGCAGCGATGCAAGTTCGGCATCGAAGCCGATCAGTTCACAGCGGTGCCGGATGTTTCCCAGCCCGTTGCCTGTGGTGAAGCTTGCGAGGTCGAAGCCCTTGCCATTGTCGCTGATGGAGAAGCGGAAGGGTTCGCCGTGCAGGAGGGCCACCTCGATGGTATTGGCATGGGCATGCTTGAGGGCGTTGTTCACCACCTCCTGGAAGACGCGGTAGAGGATGGTCTTGGCATCGGGCAGCAGGCGCGGCGGCTCCTCCTCCACCAGCAGGTGCATGTGCGCGAGTCCGGCGCGTTCGATGCGCTCGCATTCCGCGCCGAGCGCCTCGCTGAAGGAGCGGTGCAGCCACATGTCGCTGTTCAGCGCGCGGCCCATGCGGCGCACTTCTTCGATGGCGAGTTCCACCGCGTGCATCACCTCTTCCATGCGGTGTTCCTTGGCGGGGTCGGTCATCATACCGTCGAGGCCCATCTGCGCCACGGTGAGCAGCTGGCCGAGGTTGTCGTGCAGCTCGCGGCCCACATCGCGCAAGGTCTGCTGTTGGGCCTCGCGCTCGGCCTTCATCACCTCGCGGTCGCGGGCCAGCTTCACTTCGGCCAGCACGGCGCGGTGGCGGATGCGGCGGTTGTGGCTCAGGATGAGCAGGAGCACCACCAGCCCGATGAAGAGCACGATCATCACCGTGGTGACAATGATCGGGATGCGGATGTCCGTCACGGCCATATCGGTACCGTTCGTTTCCGCGGAACAACAAGGCAGGCCACGGCGGTGAGCGCATAGCGCACGAAGCAAAGGGTGCTGATGATGACGGACAGGTCATCCATGGCCGCGTGTTCATGCCTGGCCAGGTAGTTATACAGGCCGATATAGGGGACCAGGCCACCGAAATAAAAGAGGAAGGAGAGGTAGAGCCAGAACTCCGGGATGCGCCACAAGGTGCGGTCGTCCGACTGCGCGAGCTTGAACAGCTTGTAGGTATAGAGGGGCGCGAAGACCAGCGCGGTGAAGAGGATGGACCACGAGGCCAGTGCAGCTTTCAGGATGGGACCGCTGCTGATGTCCTGCACGTAGCAGAGCAGGTAGCCGACAAGCACACCGCCCGTGATGGCCGACCTGGCCACAGGCGGCAGGCCCTGCACGGCGATAGCGAGGACGATCACCATTTCAACGGGCAGGTAGAAGTCATAGAGCCACAGGTTCCCGATGTTGCATTGGTCCATGATCAACGCCGCCAATTCCAGAGGGGCGACGATGAGCAGTTGCAGGCCTAGCCAACGGAACACCGGCCCTGCGCCGCGTGCCCGGAGGTACCAGCACAGCAAGGCGAAGGGGATCACGGAATAAAGCAGGAGGCTTATTGCCATGGTGGATAGGGCCGAACCAAAGTAATCCAACTCCTTCCCTTCCGGGCTCACGGCCAACGCGGTGGATGCAGATTGCCCAGGTCCATGGCCTTGTAGTTGGCCGGGTCCTTGTCCGCCGGTGGGAGGGAATGATCGATGTCATCCAAATGGTCCGTGAGCACTCCGCCCTCCACCTTCGCGATGTTCAGGCCCATGCCATGTCTGTACGCATCGGGATAGCCGAAGCCGCTCAGGTCATATTGGGCGCTCATGCAGTCCAGCACCAACCAGCTTCCCTCAACCGGCGCATTGGCCTCCAGTTCCCGCATCACCTCCGTCTCCCAATCGAACCAGATACTGGTTGGGTCAGGCGTATTTCCACCATTGGTAAGGTGCCGGTCGTTCGCACCATCCACGTACCAGACCGTATTGATGTAGGCATCGGAATACGTCTTCTGCTGCGCGGGAGAAGTTGGCACCGGTGTACCCCTGCTGCTGAAATCCGTGCAGCGGACAAGGGAGCCGGGGACCGGGACGATGCCTGTGGCCGTCTCTTCCATGAGTTCCAGGAGAAGCACGAAATGGTTGCTTGTATCCAGGCCATACGTGAGCCGCATGGACAAGGGGTCGGCCGGGTCCTTGATGTTCTTTGTCAAGGCCATGAGGTCATTGTAGGAGATGACCTTTTTGGTCATCTCGATCTCACTGTAAGTCGTTCCGTCCTTCAACTTGAAGTGGGCCTTGAAGGCATCCCGGTAGCTTCCATACTGGGTCTTGGTCATGATCAAGATCGGCTTTGAAGCAAGTGGATCGAGCGCTTGTGCTGAACTCATGGTGCATGTTTTTGATGTTTCAAAACAAGCAATGTCCGTGAAGTGGACATAGGTGATTCTCACAGTAGCCTAACCGTGAAAAATACCGGGTCGATCCTGCCTGGTCCACCTCAACGCACCATGCCCTACCCCATTGCTCGGCAGGGATCGTTGCTATGCGTGGCTTCTTCAAGCCTGTGTTCTCCTGTAGAAGGCATCGCCCCCCGGTCAATGGGATGCCATCGCCAAGTTTTTGCAGGCCCAGCTCCCGGCCGGCGTGGAACGGAATTGGCCTTTTCGTCTTCAGGCGGGCGGGACACCCAAGTGATCCACGCATCCGCGAAAAACGCGAGCGCGCGCTTGGGATGTAACTTCGCTGACATGCGTTTGACATCCGTGCTGCGGTACATGTTGGGTTCCGAGCAGGCCTTCGAGCTGAAGGAGCAATTGATCCTGCGGGACCATTTGGCTTTGGTGCGCACGCGGCTGGCAAATGAAAGCACGCTGCTCAGCTATGTGCGATCCAGCTTGTACCTGCTCATCGGCGGCATCGCGCTGATGCAGGTGGACGGGCCACGTGACCTGGGTTACCTCGGCTATGTCGCGCTGGCTTTCAGCGCCGCCTTCTTCGTGACCGGCCTGTACCGCTACTACACCTTGCGCCGGAACTTGAACCGCTACTACGCGCGGGCCATGGATGCGGCAGCGAAGGCCGCGCAAGCGGAGGTAAAGAAATAGGTGGACCGGTTTCTCGTCCAGCTCTCCTGCCCTGCCCATTTCCGGCGTTTAGCATCTGCCTTGTCTTCAGCGCAACCGTCGTTACAGCTTCTCACTTCGCCCAGGATCCCTGAAGGCGCCCTGCCCCTATCGTCCCACTTTCACAAACCGGGCAGTACCGCCATCAACCATGTGCACGAGGTATGGGCCTTCGGGAAGCCCGCGCACATCCAGCGCTCCCGCATGCAAAGAGCCGTGCAGCACGACGCGGCCGTTCGCGTCCTCCACATCCACCGGTGTGCCTTCGGGCATGTTGTCCATCCAGAGTCGATCAACGCACGGGTCCGGATAAATGAGCGACCGGCTCCTCGTCAGCGACAGCAACCCGGTGGAAATATCCGGCGTGTACTTCGCCAGGAAACCGACATAGGTAGCGCCGGACGGAAGGAAGCCGGTGACGTAGAGATCCCCATCCACATTCTTTCGCAACGCATTCACACGAGGCACGGGATCACTGCCCACGGTAAGCACCTGCCGGAACAAGCGGTTTCCCAATGTGTCGTATTCATACAGATGGGCGGCTGTGTAGAATGTGGCCAATGACAGTCGGTCGCCAGCGAGGAGCAGGCGGTCCCTGTTGCGGGCCAGATAGGAGATCACGGCAAAGGCCTCCGTGGTGTCGCTCCAACTCTGCGTGCCTGCCGGAGTGAACCTGGTGAGCACGCCGTACTGCATGTTCCCCGCGCTGCCTGCTCCATAAATATTGCCGCCTGCATCACAGACGATGTTGCTGATGTATGATCCGACAGTGGAAAGGCCGGGATAACCGAAGTCATGGCTCCACAACACATCACCGCTGGCCTGCACCTTGGTGATGTTGAACTGGGTATTGTGATAGCCGCCGAACACGGCGTTGCCTTCGGCATCCACGGTGAAGGCGTTACTATTGTTCTCCAGGTAAACGCCAAGGTCCGTGGAACCGATCAGGTCCCCGTCCGCCGAATAGCGCAGAAGCGAGCAGCCTGTGGAGTTCCGCGCAAGCACATAGATGAGCGTGTCCCCCGCGCAGCCAACGGCGTAGCCTTGCGCAAATACCCATGACGGAGGGGATGGCAGCACGACCTGCCAGAGGAGATCCCCGTTCGGGTCCAGTTTGGCAAGGCCGGCCGATGGGCTGAAGTTCAAGGCAAACTCACCGGTGAGGTAGACGTTCCCCTCGCTGTCCTGCGCGGCATCATGGTATTCATCCCCCGTGTCCATTCCAGGTGTGTCCACGATCGTGGTGCCCAGCAGGGAACCGTCCATGTCCTGATGAAAGCCAACGAGGTTGTCGGTGCCCGTATGATCCTCGTAGTCGCCGAGGGCAAAGGTTCCGCCATCCGAGGCAGTCAGGAGCTTGACACAGTATCCAAAGGTGTCCGCCAAAAGCATGTCCGATTGCCAGATGGAGTTGCCCAGTGCGTCGTACCGCGCCGTGAAGCAACTGGTGCCGCAGATGGTCACTTCCCCGTCAGCTTGAAGGAGGATGTCCTCACCCGTGTTTACCGGGTCTGGCAGGAGCGTGTGCCATGCTTCGCTGTACTGCGCCGACAGTGGAACGGCGGCGGAGAGGAACAGAAGAAAAGTGCATGTACGGGAGTTCTGCATGGCGTCCTGTGTTGAGGGATGGAATGCCTTGGTCCGGCATGAAAGCCGAATGTACAATGGACATGGCCCGGCCACAGCCGATCAAGAGGCCAGGAAGAGGATGGGCCGGTCCCAGTCCTTCAACACTTCGGTGGCTGTGGTGCCGAAGTACAGTTCATCCCCCGGCCGCGCACTGACGCCCATCACGATCATGGCATAGTTGCGCTGGGCTTCCTTGAGGATGGCCTCCGAGGAGGTGGTCTGCGGGGCGATGCGGGTGGTGACAGTGGCGTTGTAGCGCTCGCCGAGTTCCGCCATTTCCTTCAGCACGCGTTCTTCGCGCAGCCGTGTACGGGAGCGGCTTTCCGCCTGGGACACGTAGAGCGCATGTACATGGGCGCCGGTGGCGCGCGCCAAGGCGAAGGCGACCTCGGCACCGCGCCGCGACTGGGGCGAGCCATTCACCGGAACGAGCAGGCGCGAATAGCTGGTGAACTTGTCCACTGCGTTGCCTGCATTGGCGAAGACGATGAGCGGCCCCGCGAAACCGGCGGAGAGCTGGTTGATCTTGGGAGCGAAAACGCCTTCCTGCCCTACTCCACCCTCCACCGCAACGAGCATGAGGTCATAGCCCTTGCGGGCTTCGTCCTTGATCACGTCGGCGGCCGCGTCGATGGGCACCCTTACGGTGAGATGGACCTTGTCGGGATCGGGCTCGGCATCGTCCGCGATGAGTTTGGCCGCGCTCCTTTCGGCACCTGCCATCACCTCGTGCGCCAGCGGGTTCGAATCCAGCTCCCTCACCTTGCGCACCTTGGATTTGGCACCGGTCATCTCCTTGTGCTCGCTGTCCGTGTAGCCCTCCTGTTCGGCGTGCCCCGCCTTGCCGGGTTCGTCCTTGCGGTCTTCGGTCTTCTTGTGGTCCGCATCGTCGGCCTCTTGCTTTTGAGCTTTCTCTTCGTCGTGCTGTTCGATGTCCGCTTCGGCCTTCTCCGTCGGTGCGCGGCCCGCCTCCAATTCAAGGATGGTCACTGGCATGCCTTGCGCACCGGCCAACAGGCCCGCCAACCGCGCGGCCATGCGGCCGACGGGGGATGTGTCCGCCGCCAGCAGCAGCCGCTCCAGTCGGGGCAGGAAGCCTTTCTCATCCATGGTCTCGCGCTCGATGCGGGTCTCCTCTTCCTTGCTCATCGGCAGGCTCTTCAATGCGGCGCGCAGCATCGGCGGCATCGCCATGGTGGTGATCACCGCCATGGTGACGATCATCGTGTAGAGGTTCGGTGAGAGGGCGCCCATGGACAGGCCGATGGAGGCCACGATCACTTCGGTGGAACCCCGCGCATTCATCGCGCAGCCCAGCGCAATGCCTTCCCGCCACTTCAGCCGGCCCAGCATGGCACCGACAAAGGCACCGGAGAATTTGCCGATGCAGGCGATCGCCACCAGCAGGCCGGTGAGCAGCGCGATGTGCGGGTCCTTGAGGATGGTGAGGTCCGCGGAAAGGCCGGACATGCCGAAGAAGATGGGCATGAAGAAGGCGGTGATCATGCCGCGCAGCTGGTTCTGGATGTGCTCGGTGAGGATGGGCGATTCCCCGATGAGCACGCCCGCCATGAAGGCGCCCAGTACGGTGCGCACGCCGATAAGCTGGGTGGCAAGTGCGAAGCTGCCCATGATGATGAGGATCACGGTGATCACCGGGAAGTCGCTGCGGAAATGGTCATTCACCCAGCGGATGGCGGAGAACACCAGCCTGCGCCCGAGCGTGAAACAGAAGACGAGGAAGAGCGTGACACCGCCCACGGTCTCGGCCAGTTTCATCGCATCGAAATGGCCAGCTCCCGCATCGCTATGGACACCGGTGATGCCGAAGATGAGTGCGATGATGACCCAGCCCGCGGTGTCCTCCATGATGGCGGTGGCCACGATGAGCTGGCCGAGATCGCGGCGCATGAAGTCCATTTCGCGCACCACCATGGCGACGATCTTGATCGAGGAGATGGACAGCGCGGTGCCGAGGAAGAGCGAGGTGGCGAGGTTGCCGCCATGCGCACCACCGCCGAACATGGCGCCCGGCCCGTATTCACCCAACAGGAAGCCGCACGTGAAGGGAAAGGCGATGCCGCACAGCGCGATCACACCCGCCGCGAAGCCCGACTTGCGCACCAGCTTCAGGTCCGTCTCCATGCCGGTGAGCATCAGCAACAGAAGGATGCCCACTTGCGACAGGCCGTCGATCATGCCCTTCTGCCCTTCCTTGTCGGGGAAGATGAAATGCTGCGCTTCCGGCCACACCCAGCCGAACAACGACGGACCCAGGATGATCCCGGACAGCAGCATGCCCATCAGCGCGGGCTGGCCGATGCGCTGCATGGCTTCACCCAGCACGCGGCCCAGCAGCAACAGCAGCAGGATCTGCGCGACGAGGATGCCTTCGGCCATGCCGGTGCCGCTGGAGCCGTTGCCCGCTACCTTCTCTTCTTTCTCACCGGTGTTCCCATGAACACCGTCCGGAGCCTCGGTTGAAGGCCCGGCCGAGGCTTCCTCATTAACGGATATCACGGTCGTGACAACGCGGCCATGTAATGCAGGCGTCATCGGGTCCTTTCCCGCGGCAGCAACGGATGAAGCCGACAGGATGACGAGGCACAGGCAACAAAGGATGCGGTGGAGGGACATCGGTGCTTTTGTCTGGTGGGATCAAAACGAGGTGCGCAAATCGTGCCTCACCGGGACAGGAAAAGCCCCTACGATGAAGCAGGGGCTTTCCATTTTCCGTGTTGCAAGGGACGGTCGGCGATGTTGGGGACCGTTACTTCTTGGCCATTTCCTCCTGCTTGTCGACATGTGCATTCCACCAGACGCGGACATCGCTGGCCTCCTTGAGTTGCGCGGTGCGCATGTCGTTCCAGGTCATGTCCGTGGCACCGCCCATCTTGGCCAACGCGAGGTCGATGCGTTGCAGTCCTTGGGCAAGGTCAGCGGCTTCTGCCTTGTCAGCATCGGTCTTGGCCTTGTCCATGCCACCTTGCTTGAGTTCAGCACGCACCTGGTCCAGTTCCGTCATTAGGGTGGCGCGGATGCCGCTGATGTTCGCCATGGCATCGGTGCGTTCCTGGACGGGAGTAAGCACCACGCCGGCACGGAGGGTTCCATCGGCGTTGTAGTTGCCATTGGGGTCGGCTTTGCCGGTGGCATCATAGCGCGCCGTCGAGCCGGGAGCGCCCACAGTGCCGTTTGCGTCCGCGGCGTTCATCGCGGCATCACTTCCAGTGGTGGTCTGCACCGAAGCGTCGACGGGAGGCGGCGGCGGCGCTGCGGCGGTATCAGTAGTGTTGCTGGAATCCCCGCAGCTCATCATCAGCGCGGCGACCAGCATCAAGGGAAGGGATGCGATCAAATTGTTCCTGGTTTTCATGGCATACGGGTTTTGGTTGCACTCGCAGCGACAGGATCCGTGCCGCCCGGCGCCAAGCGTGAAATGGGAATGGCCAGTGGAATCAGTTGCCCATGAGCGCCCCAATTCGGCGCGTTGGTGACCGCAGGCGCGATGGGGAGCCCGTTAGATCAGGGGATGGGTGAAGCATTCCCCGTCCCTATCCTCTTTCCCTACTTTCACTTCGGTCCAATACATTGCCCCATCAATGGATGGAAAAGCCAGCCATTGACCTCATCAAGAGCTGGATCAACTGCGCAAGGACCTCTATGCGGCGATGCATACCGGGACCATGCGATTTGATCAAGGCGGCCAAGGGCATATTGCGCGTCGACTACACGGACAACTGGCACACAAGGCCCTCCAGCAGATCCGTGTTGAATACCTGAAACGCGGAACCACTCACTGAAGCCACTCGATCTCCACGCGGCGCTGGGCGGCGTTCGCGCCGGAACTGCGACCGGCACCATCGTAGTTGAGCAGCAAACGGTCAGGCGAGATACCCAGTTCCAATAGGAAGCTGCGCACGGCATTCGCCCTGCGCTCACTCAATTCCAGGTTTGCGGACGGGTTGCCGGTCGCATCAGTGTACCCGGTGATCAGCACCCGGTCCTTCGGCGCACGGCCCATTTCCCGCGCCACTTCCTCCAATAATGCACGGCCCGTTTCTTCCACTGCGGTGGAACCTACAGCGAAGTAGACCGTGATATTCTTGCCTGTGAGTGCGCTGAGGTTGGCCATCGGATTATCACTGGCGGTCCCTGCGGCCCGGTCCGACTTGAGCTCATCCACTTCAGAATCCAGCTTATCCACGCGCCCTTCCATGGAATCCATGCGGTCCCGCAAGGCCCAGAGTTCCTTGCGCTGGTCCATCTTGTCGATGCGGCCGTTGATCGCGTCCAGCTCGGCCTTCAGCCATCGGTCACGCTTGCGCAACTTGGGCTCGTCCACGGCCTTGCTGGCCTGCGCGCTCGCGGTGATGTTCTCCAACAGCTCGTTGGTCAATTGAACATCATGGAGGTCACCGCCACTGTCCGGTCTCAGGTCCAATGGACATAGGAAATTCTCATCGTCGAAGACCGTGCTGCACACCGTTGGCACGCTGTCCGTCCGCCCGGGATCGGTCGTCACGGTCACTGCGGAAGCGAGGATATCCACGTCGGCCAAGGGGATCAGGTCATTGCGCAATTGCCGCTCCAACTCTTGCCGCTGCGAACGCACGTAGTAATAAATGGCCAGGTATTTTTCCTGATCCTCTCCTCCATCCACGCCAAAGGTGGCTTTGCTCCAATCCATGCTGGAGACCCGCTGGAGTTGTTGACGGGTGGCAGGCGAGAGATCGATCGCCGTGGCGTTGAACTGTTTCGCAGAGAGCGCGATCATGCGGTCGATCCCGATCACCATGCGGTCCACAGGCAGATCGATGTTGACCCCGGTCTTAGTGAAATGGATGCGCTGGTCCAGGTACTGCTCCACCCCTGCCACGATCAATTCGTCCAAGTGCGATCCCTTGCCTTGTCCCGTTCCTGGTTGAAACCGGAAAGTGGACGACGCTGCCGTTCCGTCCATGCCCGACCAAACTGCGCGAAATGCGAAGGGACCATCTGTCGCTCCTGCCGGTCGGCCGACCACGGTAATGGAGTCCTGGGCGCCTTCAGCATTCAGCACCAAACCCTTCTGGCCCATAGCCCAGAGGGACATCGTGAAAAGAATAAAGAAGGCGCCTCCCCGGGAGAGCGGATGTGGTGGCATCGGAGGAGCTAACATAGAGCACTGGCCAACGCCGCGCCAGTGCAGGATGCTCCTTGGTCGCCAAGGAAACGCTATTCATCGCGCAGGGCGTGGCTTTCAGCGCTTCCGGAAAAGTTTGGCACACGTCCGCTCCGGACCCTTTTTCAATGGGTACGCACCACTTCCGGCACCACCTGTCCGTCTGCCGCATTCGGCAAGGTCATCCCCAGGATGGCGCTTACCGTGGGAGCCACATCGGTGATGGAGGTCCGCCGGAGCACTTCCCCCGGAAGCACACCCTTCCCGAAAAAAATGACCGGTACTTGGGTGTCGTAGTTCCAATCCGTGCCGTGCGTGGAGCCGCGACCATGGGAACCGGGCGTTCCCCGAAGGAATCCGGGCTGCATCGCGAAGAGCACATCGCCAGAGCGTTGCGGCATGAACCCGTTGGCCATGGCCGCAGCGATCCCCGTCAAGGCCCCATGCCTTTCCAACTGGTCGGCGCTCATGGCACAGGCGATCTCCGGGTTCTGGTCCAGCGCCTTCACAATGGCGTCGGCCGTGCCTGCTGGAGCACTCGGGAGCAAGTAGACCTGGTCCTTCCAGATCGTATCGATCACCGATGCGAAGCCGCGCGTCCCAAGCCAAGCGCCCAATTCCTTCATCGACGTATAACTCGCGCTGCCCTTGATGTCCCGCAGATAGGCGGGCACATCGGCACCGCCATGGTCCGCCGTAAGAAAGACGGTGTATTCGCCCTTTCCCACTGTTTCATCCAGATGCTTGAACAAGCGCGCCAGGTCCGCATCAAGTCGCACGTACGCATCCTCCGCTTCCACGGAACGCTGCCCCACGTTATGCTGGATCTCGTCGATGCTGCTGTAGCTCAAGGCCAGCAGATCCGGCACGTCATCCATGCCCAGCGAATCGCCATCAATAGCAGCGATGGCCATGTCTGTGGTGAGGGTATTGCCCCACGGCGTATACAGCAAGAGGTCCAGGTCCGCGCCCTTTTTACGCAGGGCAGCGAGGTCCACGGGCAGCGACGGTGGAATGCTATCCGCCAAAGCCCACTCGTATGGATTGTCATCGGGCAACGGCGTGTGATAGCGGTCCCGGGGCATGGCGAGGTCCCATGTCTGATCCATGTACTTCGCTGCCAGGTGTCGCGCATTAAAATCCTTCACCCACTGCGGAAGTTCCTTCATGTACCAGGAACTGCTGACGAAATTCCCTTCCTTGCCGCCTTGATACCAATAGGCGGCATCGCCAGTTCGTCCGATCGGGAGGATGGCAGCACGGTCCTTCATCGCAATGCCCACGGTGCGCGTCTTACGATCGGTGCGTAACTCCAACTCATCGCCGAGCGTGCTGGCCAGCAATTGCACCGGTGAGCGCTTTGACGACGAAGCTGCAGTGCCAATGGGATCGACAGTGGTATCCAGTGCGCAATAGATGGTGCGCCCAGTGGCACGGTCGTAACGGTCATTATCAACGATACCATGCCGGGCGGGCGTGGTGCCGGTGTAAATGCTGGTGTGCCCGGGACCGGTCAACGTGGGCACGTAATTGAAATGGACATCGCGTTGGAATGAGCCCTCACGCACCAGCCGTTTGAAGCCGCCGTCGCCGAAGTCGTCCCAATAGCGGTAGAGGTTGTCCAGACGCATCTGGTCCACCACTATGCCCACCGCCAGTTTCGGCGGTTTGGTCCATTGGGGATCCTGGGCGTGAACGACACCTGTGGCGGCGACACATGCCATGAAAAAGATGGTCCTCATGCGCTCTTGGCCATTACAAAGAAGATGGCCAGACAAGCCACGACATTCACCGCGATGTTGGCAAGGGCCATTCCGGGAATACCTTCGCGGAACAGCAGGAAGTTCTCGTAACTGAAGGTGCTGAAGGTGCTGAATCCACCGCAGACACCCACGGCTATGAAGGCGCCCAAGGCCGGCCGTTGCTGGAAATAGTGAGGCATACGCAACAGCACCCACGCGAGGATGATGACGCTGAGGATGTTCGCCGCCAAGGTGGCCCAAGGGAATGCGCCCCGCAGGTCAAGTGCCAATAGCAGTCTGCTGATACCATAGCGGAGCAAACTGCCTATGCCTCCGCCGAGAAAGACCGCCGCCCAGATGTTCATCGCTCGCCAATGCGTTGGTGGATGGTGAGAAAAAGCCCATAGGCCAAGCCTCCTACCAAGGCGCCGTACATCGCGCCGACGATGACGTCGCCGGGATAGTGTACACCGAGATAGACGCGACTATAGCAGATCAACGCGGCCCAGAGGTAGAGCAGCACGATGGCCCAGCGCGGGCGCCGCTGAAGCATGCCGACCATGAAGGTGGCAAGGGCGAAATGGTTCGACGCATGGGAGGAGACAAAACCGTAAGGTCCGCCGCAATGGCCGTCCACCAGATGGACGAGACCTTCCAGGTCCGGCGCATGGCAGGGTCGAAGCCGTTGCACGGTATCCTTGAACAACAGCACAGACCCTGCATCGCTGCACAGGATCATCAATCCCGCGATAGGCAGCGACCACCAGAAGCCGCGCCAGCCCCAGCGCACTTTGACCAGTACCAGAAAGAGCAGATAGACCGGGATCCACAGGCGCGGATCGCTGATGTAGCTCATCCACACATCCGTCACCGCATCATGCGCACCGTTCACCGCGAGGAAAGCGGTGCGGTCCGCAGCGAGGATGGCGTCCGTCCAGGCCATCAGAACACACTGGGCGGTGGGTCGGGTTCCACCGTTACGTGGAGTTTGGACCAGATCAGGTCCTTGAGTTTTTCGATGCCTTGGTTGGCCACGGAGCTGATCATCACATGGTCAATATCCTTGGGCAGTTCCTTGCGGATCGCCTTGGCCAGTTCGTCATCCAACAGATCGCACTTGGTCACCGCGAGCAATCGGTCCTTGTGCAGGAGTTCCGGGGAATACTGACGGAGTTCGTTCAGCAAGACCTCATATTCTGCACCGATGTCAGGGCTATCGGCGGTCACCATGAAGAGCAGCACGCTGTTGCGTTCGATGTGCCGCAGGAAGCGCAGGCCGATGCCCTTTCCCTCGCTGGCTCCTTCGATGATCCCGGGGATGTCGGCCATCACGAAGCTCTTTCCGCCGCGATAGGCGACAATGCCCAGATTGGGAACGAGCGTGGTGAACGGATAGTCGGCGATCTTCGGCCGCGCCGCGCTCACCACGGAAAGCAGGGTGCTCTTGCCCGCATTGGGAAAGCCCACAAGACCCACGTCCGCGAGCACTTTCAACTCCAGGATCACCCATCGTTCCAGCCCCGGCTCCCCGGGCTGCGCGAAACGGGGCGTTTGGAACGTGGCACTGTGGAAGTGCTGATTGCCCAGTCCACCGCGACCGCCCTGCAACAGGATCACCTCCTGCCCCGGCTCAGTGATCTCGCAGAGCACCTCCTCGGTCTCATTGTCCTTGGCGATGGTGCCCAGCGGCACCTCAATGATGCGGTCCTCGCCCATGCTGCCACTGCGTTGGTTGGAACCGCCACTCTCGCCGTCCTTCGCGATGACGTGCTTGGTGTACCGCAGATGCAACAAGGTCCATAGTTGTGGATTGCCGCGCAGGATGATGTGCCCGCCTCGTCCGCCGTCACCGCCATCAGGGCCGCCCTTCGGGATGTACTTCTCGCGCCGCATATGGCGACTGCCCGGGCCGCCCTTGCCGGAGCGACATTCGATGCGGATGTGGTCGATGAAATTCGCTCCCATGGGCCTTTTGCCTTCAATGCTTCAGCCGCCTATGGCCGCCGTGAGTCGCGTGGTGATGTCCGCAATGCCGCCCATGCCGTCGATCGACCTGAACTTGCCTTGCCCACGGTAGTATTCCTTTAGCGGCGCGGTCTTCTCCTCGTATTCGAGGATCCGCTTGCGCACGATCTCCTCACTCTTATCGTCCGGCCTTCCGCTGGTGGCGCCGCGTCCGAGAAGGCGCTTCACCAATTCCTCCTCCTCCACTTCCAGCGCGAGCATCAGCGTGATGCCGCTGCCGATCTTTACCAGTGTGGCATCCAAGGCCTGAGCCTGTGCGCGCGTCCGCGGGAAGCCATCGAAGATGAAACCCTTGGCATCGGGGCTGTCCTCCAAGCGATTGCGGATCATGCCGATCACCACCTCATCCGGCACCAGTTCGCCCGCGCTCATCAGTTCCTGCGCCTGCAGGCCCAGCGGCGTCTCGGCCTGGATCTCCGCGCGCAACAGGTCGCCCGTGCTCAAGTGCTGAAGTCCGTAGCGTTCCGTGAGGAATTTGCTCTGCGTGCCTTTACCGGCCCCCGGAGGGCCGAAAAGCACGATGTTCGTCTTGTTCATGACTGTGGATTGTTTACGATCCGATAGATGCCCGGCAGGTTGCGCCCCAAGCCATCATGGTCCAGGCCGGAGCCTACAACAAAGGCGTTGGGGATCTCCATGGCGATATGGTCGATGGCCATCGCCTTCTTATATGCCTCGGGCTTGAAAAGCAGCGTGGCGATGGCGATGCTGGCCGGGTGTTGCTCTTGCAATGCGGAGACAATGTGCTCCACGGTATTGCCCGTGTCCACGATGTCCTCCACCACCACCACATGGCGGCCTTCGATCCGCTCATTCAGGCCGAGCAGTTGGCTCACGGTGCCCGTGCTGCGGGTCCCTTGGTAGCTCGCGACCTTCACGAAGGTGATCTCGCATTCGATGGGCAGCCGCTTCAGCAATTCCGAGGTGAAGAAAAAGCTGCCGTTGAGCACCCCGATGAAAAGTGGGCACTTCCCTTCATACTTGGCCCCGACCTCTGCCGCCACACGATCGATGGCCACGCCCAGTTCCGAAGCCGTGATGAACGGCTCAAATACCTTGTCGTGCAATGTGACCTTACCCATGGCGAGGGGCCGAAGTTAGCCATCGGGGTGGGGCCTGTGCCCGCTTGCCGATGATCAATGAACCACCCGGTCTACGAGTTGAACAGGAATTTATTGGGGCTCACCAAGCCGTGCTTCACGGCATAGAGCACCAGCGCCGCCGTGCTGTTCACGCCCAGCTTGTGCATGATGTTCTTGCGGTGCGTGGTCACGGTGTGAGCGCTGAGGCAAAGGCGGTCAGCGATGCGCGTGTAGGAGCAGCCCTCGGCGATGAGCGCGATGATCTCGGACTCCCGATCGCTCACCGTGACGGGCGCACAGCTGAACTGCTCGTCGGAGATGCTCTCCACATCCAACGATGCCGCATGGATCGCCGCGAGGATCTTGCCGCAGAAGAACTGTTGGCCGTCGCCGGTCTGCAGCACCGCGTCGATGATCTCGTCCACGCCGCAGTCCTTCTTAATGTAGCTGGTGACACCGGCGCGCAGGGCGCTCATCAAAGCCAGTTGCGACGGGTCCGGGGTGATGGCGATGAACTTCGTACGCTTGAAGCGCTTCACGCCGTCACGGATGGCGTCGGCCGCGAAGCCTTCCGCCGTATGGTCGATCAATACCACGTGAGGGCGCAGCTTGGCGACCTGCTCCAACATCTCCGACGCGTTCTTCGCCTCTCCCACCACTTCGATGCGGGGCACTGCGCCAAGGACCGTGCGCAGGCCTACCAATGCCAGTTCACCGTGGTCCGCCAGGAGGGTCTTGATCTTCATTGCTTCTTTAGAATGATCCTAAAGAGGCCGCGAATGTAGTCAACGACGGTCGGCTGAAGGGTCGTGTAACTGTCAATTTCCGGCGAGCCCTACCAGAAATGTGCGCCCCTCCTCCGCCATCATCGTTTCCGGAAAGACCGCCAGCGCTTCTTCCCGCAGCTGCTCCACATCCTTATAGCGCGAGCTGAAATGACCAAGCAGCAAGTGGCGGGCATGCGCGTCGCGGGCTAACATGGCCGCCTGTTTGGCGGTGCTGTGCATGGTCTCCTTCGCGCGAGCGGCCAGCGCCTCGGTGAAGGTGGCCTCGTGGTAGAGCAGGTCCACGCCTTCGAGAAAGGGAACCAGTTCCGGTGAATAGGCCGTGTCCGAGCAGTAGGCATAACTGCGTTGTGGCGGGGGATCCAAGGTCAACTGCGCATTCGGTACGATGCTGCCGTCCGGCAAGACCAGGTCCTTGCCCGCCTTCACGTCCTTGCGCGCATAGTGAGGGATCGCTTCCACCGATTCCTTGCGCAAGCGCCGTGGCTGCTCCCGTTCCTTGAAAAAAAAGCCGGTGCTGGGTATGCGATGGTTGAGCGCCAGGGCTGTCACCTCCACACGTTCATCCATGAACACCGGACTGCCACTGAGGTGCTCAACGATATGGAACCGTATTGGATAGCGTAGATAGGTGCGGGATACGCGCAATTGAAGTTCGATCACTTCGCGCAGTTCGGGCGGACCGTGAACATCCAAAGGAAGGTTGCGTCCTTGCAGATGCATGCTGCTGATCAGCCCCATCAGGCCGAGGTAATGATCGCCGTGCATGTGGCTGATGAGCACCCGCGCGATGCGCCCGAAGTTGACCTGCGCCTGACGCAGCCGTTCCTGCGTGCCCTCGCCGCAATCGATCAAGAAAAGCCGCTCACGCACGTTGAGCAACTGCGCCGAGGGATAGCGCCCACGGGCCGCCAATGCAGCCCCCGTTCCCAATGTGGTCACCTCGAACCGCATGGGCTATGGGCACGAAAAAGCCCCCGTTGATGCGGGGGCTTTTTCAGGAATGGATGAGGTCATCTCAACGGTTCACCATCATGCGACCGGTGAAGTTCACGCCACCCGCCTCAACGCTGTAGAGGTAGATGCCATTCTCCAAGGTGGTCCGTGTGAAAGGCACGCGGTTGCTGCCCGGCTTGCCCTGCACCGTGGTCTTCCACAGTTGCTCTCCCACAAGGTTGAACACTTTGACCTGTGCCGTTCCGGACTTGGCCAAGTTGAACTCGATGGTAGTATGGTCGGTGAACGGATTGGGCACGTTCTTCACGCCATCCAAGGTCAGCACGGCGATATCGCCAATGCCGGAGGCCGCTGGCGCAATGGTGATGGAGTAGCCGGTGAATGCCTGCGGGAAGGATTGGACACCGATGAAATAGGCGTAGGCCATTACATTGATCGTTATCGGATAGGTGCCAGTCACGGTAGGCGTACCTTCCAGCAGGCCGCAGCCCACTTGGTTGGGGAGATAGGTGCAGGCCCCCCCCGTTTGGGAATTGCAAGAGACCGTGATCCCCGGAGGCAGCCCTGTAACGCTGGTCATCTGAACCGAATCCAAGGTGATCGGCGGGAGTGAGGGATCGATGAGGTTGGCTTGGGAAGGGACCAACAAGGTCAATGTGTCACTGTAGAACGTGTTCACCATTCCGCTGACGAAGTTCTCCGTGGTGTCCGGCCAAACACCGTACACACTGTCGGCGTAGATCTGGTTGGGGACGCACTGGGCGGAGACCTGAAGACCAGCGACGACGAGGGCCGCGAGGAGTAGGGTTTTCATCATGTTCACTCTTCCTTCTTAATGCCTTTCTCGATCTCTTCCATGTACAGTAGGTCCTCGGCTTCGGAGGCGGTGGGCGTGATGGAAAGCACACTTTCGAGCTGGCTGATCTGCACCAGCTTCATCACGGGTTCCTGCAACGCGCAGATCACCAAGGTGCCGTTCACGCCCTTGCAGAGGCGGTTGGCGACCAGCAATGCGCTCAGCCCGGAGCTGTCGCAATAACGGGTCTTGCCCAGGTCGATCACGACGTTGCGCACGTCGGTCTTGTTCAGATAGACCAGTTCACTCTTGAGTTCAGGAGCGCACGTGGTGTCCAGCTTGTCCACATTGGAAGTGACCAATGTGTATTTGCCCTTGTCGGTTATGGTGAAGTTCATCAGCTTCGCTATTGGCAAGCGTTGCGGCCAAAGATAATCAGGCACGCGATCGCCACGCAGCGCACCGGACCTTTATTGGCGAACACTCCGGTCGATGCCTCCGGCCAGCAAGTACAGGACCGCCATTCGCACGGCCACTCCGTTCTCAACTTGGTCGAGGATGATGCTGGCACCGCTGTCGGCCACATCACTGGTGATCTCGACGCCGCGGTTGATCGGCCCCGGGTGCATGATGACGATGTCGCGGCCTATGGCTTCATAGCGTCTACGGTCCAGGCCGAAGAGCATGGCATATTCACGGAGCGTCGGGAAGTTCGCAACGCCATCCCCACCCTGTCTTTCGAGTTGGATGCGCAACATATTCGCCACGTCGCACCAACGGAGTGCCTCGTCGAGGTCGTGGCTAATGCGCACGCCCAAGGAGGCTGCGTGTCGTGGCATCAAGGTGGTCGGGCCGCAAAGCATCACTTCAGCGCCAAGCTTCCGCAGGCATTGGATATTGCTCAAGGCCACGCGCGAGTGAAGGATATCACCCACGATTGCCACTTTCACTCCTTTCACCTTGCCCAAGCGCTCGCGTATGCTGTACGCGTCCAGCAGGGCCTGCGTGGGATGCGCGTGTGTGCCATCGCCAGCGTTGATGATGCGGGCTTCCACATGGCGGCTGAGGAAGACCGCCGCACCGGGATCCGGATGGCGCATCACCACCATGTCGACCTTCATCGCGAGGATGTTGTTCACGGTGTCGATCAGCGTCTCGCCTTTCTTGGTGCTGCTGCTGGAGCTGCTGAAGTTGATGATGTCCGCGCTCAAGCGCTTTTCCGCCAGTTCGAAACTGATACGGGTGCGCGTGCTGTTCTCGAAGAAGAGGTTCGCCACGGTGATGTCGCGGAGCGAAGGCACTTTCTTGATCGGACGTGAAAGCACTTCCTTAAAGCCGTCCGCCGTGCGGAAAATGAGTTCGATGTCCTCCGGCGTCAGCTCGCCGATACCCAGCAGGTGCTTGGTGCTTAGCTGATCGCTCATCGGGGCATCTGTTTGAGTGAAACGCGGTCCACGCCATCACTTTCCTTCCACTCCACCGTCACATGCTGGCCGTCGATGCTATCCACTGAGCGACCAACAAAATCAGCTTGAATCGGAAGTTGACGGCTGAAGCGGCGGTCGATGAAGACCATGAGTTCCACAGAGCGCGGGCGGCCGAAACTGAGCATGGCGTCAAGTCCCGCGCGGATGCTGCGGCCGGTGAAGAGCACATCGTCGATCAACACCACGCGGCGGTCGTCGAGGCTGAAGTTGAGCGCGGTTGTAGCGGGCGCGGCGGTGACAGAGCGTTGGCGGAAGTCGTCGCGGTGGAAGGTGATATCGAGTTCGCCGTAGGTGATCTGCTCCTCCCCGGTGATCTTCAGCAATTCCTTCTTCAACCGGCGAGCGAAGTAGACGCCGCGCGGCTGCAGACCGATGAGCGCGGTAGAACCCAAGTGGCCGTGGTCCTCGATCAATTCGTGGCAAAGGCGCTGGACGGTCAGCTCAAAGGCTGTGGACTCCAGAAGGGTAAGCGCCTGCATTGCGCGGCGAAGATAGACCGATGCGCGAGGACGAAAAACCCGGTCGCTTCCTGCTCAGAACAACGCGTTCGTGGCCCACAAGATCCACATCGTGAGCGAACACACGGAACCGGCCAAGGCCAATTTGAAGCCGAGCGATGAACGCCTCAAGCTTCCTGCGGAATAGCTGCCGGCCTTCTGCTTCCTGCGTCCCCACAGGTGGAAAGCCATCGCCAACACAGCCATGATCAATGCGGGAACGCACAACTGCCGGGCGAAGGCGAGCGGGATGCTCAACACCCCGAATACCAGGGTGACCATGGATAATGGCAGGTCGCGCTGTTCCATCACGCCTTTGACTTCTTGATCAATTCCTCATGCACCGCAAGCACTTGCGGGATCACCAGTTGCACGCTGTCGTTCACGATGATGCTATGCGCAACGGCGGCACGCGCCTCATCGGTGGTCTGGTTCCGCAGCCGTTGCCGCACTTCGCCTTCGGTGAGGCCATCCCGCTTCATCACGCGAGCAATTCGTTCCTGCTCCGGCGCAGTGACGACGATGAGGTGATCCAACTCAGTGTGTCCGCCGGACTCCACGAGGACAGCCGCCTCATTGATGACGTAAGGCGCCTCCTGCTTCTTCGCCCAGTCCCGGAAGGCCTGGCGCACGGCCGGGTGCACGATGGCGTTCAACTTCGCCAAGGCAATAGGGTCGCCGAATACCAATGCTGCCAAGGTCTTGCGGTCGAGTATACCATCCGCATAAGGAGCATCGCCAAATGCTTGGATCACTTGCTCGCGCACCGCAGGATCATCCTGCAACAACCGCTTACCCGCGTCATCCGAACTGAATACGGGAATTCCGAGCACACCAAAGACGGAACAGACGGTACTCTTCCCGCTGCCCATCCCTCCGGTGACGCCTACTGTGTACACGGTCCGTTGGATCGTTCCGCGTGGTGCGGAAGTGATGAATGCTTAGGCTCCCTTGGCGGTATCCTCGGTGAGCTGCATGCTGTTGTCCATGGACACAGCGCTCTTCTCGAAGCGCAGACGCACGCCATCGGTCGCTTCGACCAGCACCGTCTTGTCGCTCACCTCCACCACCTTGCCATGCATGCCGCCGATGGTGATGATGCGCGTGCCTTTCTGCAGGCTGTCGCGGAACTTGCGGGCGTCCTTCGCCTTCTTTTGCTGGGGGCGGATCATGAAGAAGTAGAACACCACGAAGAGCAGGCCCATCATGATGAACATGGAATACGGATTGCCTTGTGCGCCGGGTGCAGTTTGAAGTAAGATCGAAAGGAGGGTCATCGTTGGGTGTTACGTGGTTTAATGTGTCCGCGTCAGGCGGAAAGGTGTTCGTCTATTTCTGTCCGGGAGGCGCGATCACCTCGCCGGTGAGCGTGAGTACGCTGGTGGGTGGCTGTGTGTTGGCCACCACAGTGACCGTCTTGTGCTGCACGCCGGGCCGCCCTTCGCTGTCGAAGCTGACGGTGATGGCGCCCCGTTCACCTGGATGTACCGGCGTCTTCGGCCAATCCTTGCCCACGGTGCAACCACAGGAGCCACGCACATCCGTGATGACCAGATCGCTCTTGCCGGAGTTCACGAAGCCGTAGATCTTCTCCACGGTCACGCCCTCGGCGATCTTGCCCATGTCCATCGCAGTGGTGTCGAAGGTGAAGGCGGGCAGCTTCGAGAGGTCCATCTTCTTGTACCCCGATGCCGGGATCTCCAGCACATTCGAGGTCACCTCGTTGGGATCATCCTCACTGTGATCGGTGATGCGGCAGGAAGTAATACCGCCAAAGATGACCACGGCCAGACCGAGCAGACCTGCGTTGCGTGCGATGCCGTGTGTTGTTGCCATTCCCATCACTTCAGCTTTCCAGCAACCCCCGGCCCACCTTGTGGATGGAGCCATCCGCCTTCATTTCGGCAAAAAGCTTGTCGAGGATGCCATTGATGAAATTCTTGCTCTTCGGTGTGCTGTAGGCCTTGGCGATCTCGATGTATTCGTTCATCGTCACCTTCACCGGGATCAGGTCGAAGCTGCGCGCCTCGGTGAGCGCCATGCGCATCAGCAGCATATCGCTCAGAGCGATGCGATCTGCTTCCCAGTTGCTGGCCTTGTCGGAGATGAGCTTCTCATCGGTCTTCTCCGCACCGATGGTGTCGCGGTAGAGTGTGGTGACGAACTCGCGTTCCTCGCCATGCTCGCGGTCCAGGTCGGTCAGTGAAAGATCACCTTCCGAGACCTTCAGCGTTTCGATGCTCCGCTTCACCAGTCCGCAGGCCAGGTCGAGATCCTCCAGCCAGTGGATGCTCTTGCCTTCGAAATGCTCGTGCAGGTCTTCGAACTGGGCGATGTGCTCCATGAAGATGTCCAGCACTATGGCACGGTCCATTTCCGGTGTAGCGGTGTCGGCCGCCATGTAGGCCGTGTATTCAGGGCCGTTCTCGATCTGCTTGTACAGCCGTTGCAGCATGTCCCGCTCCCCGATCCAGCCGGTCTTGCGCTTTTCGCTTTCCTGCAGGAGGCGCTTGCTTTCGCTGAGCATCACCAGTACCGGGTTATCCACGAAGCGGCGGTTCGGTGCAAGGTCATCCGCAGTTGGCATCCGCTTCAGTTTGCGCTCCGCAAGGCGGGCCTCCGCGAGATGGCGCATCTCCCCGAAGAGCATCATGAGATGCACATAGAGGTCGTAGGTCCGCTCGATGCCGAGCAGCAGTTCCTTCTCCGTCTTGGCCGGATTGCCGCCATCGCTCTGCGCGTGTGCGTAGAGCGATTGGTAGACCTTGATGCGGAGATAGCGGCGATTGAGCATGGGTGTGATCAGAAGCTGAGGCCTGCTTGGCGCATGCTGCGCACACGCTGCTCGGCCGCTTGGTTGGCCGCCAAATAGGTGGGAATGTTTTCCGTCTGGCTGCGCTTGAAGATGCCCAGCGCAGTGTTGTAGATCTCTTCGGTCTGCTTGAGTGCCGCATCGCGGTTGTAGCCGCGAAGCTCCCAGGCGCAGTTGATGATTCCGCCGGCGTTGATGAGGAAATCAGGGGCATAGAGAATGCCCTTCGCCATCAGCGCGGGGCCATGCACGGTCTCATCGGCCAGTTGGTTGTTGGCGGCACCGGCGATCACACTGCACTTGAGCAATTTCAGGCTGTCGTCGTTCACCGTGGCGCCCAAAGCGCAAGGGGAATAGATGTCGACATCGAGACCAAGGATCTCCTCCGGCTTCACGATATTCACGGCGGGGTGCTCGGCCTTGATGGCAGCGAGTTTATCGTCGTGGATGTCGGTGAGATAGACGATCGCGCCTTCCTTCAACAGGTGGCCGGTGAGATAGCGGCCCACATTGCCCGCGCCTTGCACCGCGACCTTTCTGCCGCTCAGATCATCCTTGCCGTATGCGGTCTTGGCGGCGGCCTTCAATCCGCAGAACACGCCGAAAGCTGTTACGGGCGAGGGATCGCCGCTGCCGCCCATGGATACGGGCAGACCTACAACGTTCTTCGTCTCCTTGCGGATGTTCACCATTTCGGTGGTGGTCATTCCAACATCTTCGGCAGTGATGTAGCGCCCGTTGAGACTGTCCACAAAACGGCCGAAGCGACGGAACATGGCCTCGGTCTTCTGCGTGCGGGGATCGCCGATGATGACGGCCTTTCCGCCGCCGAGATCGAGCCCGGCCAACGCGCTCTTATAGGTCATGCCGCGGCTGAGGCGCATCACATCATTCAGCGCTTCCGCCTCGCTGGCGTAGGGCCACATGCGCGTGCCGCCCAGCGCGGGGCCGAGCGTGGTGTCGTGTACGGCGATGATGGCCTTCAGGCCGGTCGCGCTGTCGTTGCAGAAGAGCACTTCCTCGTGGGAATGCTCGCCCATGCGCTCAATTATTCCAGCGGCGGTGGGGACTTTAGCTGTTGCCAGGGTCATCGTTTCGATCGGCGTTTGGTTGTGGTGTTGGGGTCGATGCACATCAGACCGTCCTTCCGACCTGGGACGATGTTTCCACAGGGGAAAGCCGGAGTGTTCACTTGGTGCATCACATCATTCCGGCATCCGCCGGTCTACTTTTGCGGTCCTAATCCGCATGCCCTGCTTTCAGGGCGTGCAAATGTAGCACCCCCTCCCCGTCCGCATGCGATCATTGCTCGCGCTCCTTCCCTACTTCCGCCGTTATTGGGGAAGACTGTTGCTCGGTGTCCTCTTCATCATCCTTACCTGCCTGTTCTCGGTGTTCACACCGCAGGTGGTACGCGAGGCGTTCAACCTGATCGGCGACGGCATCAACCTGCGCTCGGTTCCGGTAGCCCAGCGCCATCTGGAGGTTTCGCAAACGCTGCATCATTGGACGGACTGGACCGGCATCGACCTGCAGAAGAAGCTGGACGGGCCGATGGACGACGGCTCGCTCCACGATAAGGTGATGTGGTTCGCCATCTTCTACGCGGGCCTCTTCCTGGTCTTCACCCTGCTCCAAGGCCTCTTCCTCTTCTTCACCCGCCAGACGATCATCGTGGTGAGCCGCCTCATGGAGTATGATCTGAAGAACGCGGTCTACGCGCACTATCAGCAGCTGGACCGCGCATTCTACAAGCGCAACAGCACAGGCGACCTGATGAACCGCATCAGCGAGGATGTGAGCAAGGTGCGCCAGTTCATCGGCCCCGCCGTGATGTACGTCATCAACCTTGCGGTGCTCACCATCATGATCGTCTATGTGATGCTCGACGTGAACGTGGAACTCACGCTGTGGTCCTTGGCACCACTGCCGCTACTGAGCGTGGCGATCTACCTCGTCAGCGACACGATGAACAAACGGAGCATGGCCACCCAGCGCGAGCAGAGCCGCTTGAGTTCCATGGCGCAGGAATCCTTCAGCGGCATCCGGGTGATCAAGTCCTATGCGAAGGAGGAACTCGCCGTCAAGCGTTTCCGCTCCGCTGCGAAGGACTACCGGCGCACGAGCTTGGCGCAGGCCAAAGTGGATTCGCTCTTCATGCCGACCATCATGCTGCTAGTTGGACTCAGCACGGCGCTGGTGATCTTCATCGGGGGCACGTTGCTGATCAACGGCGGAGGCGGCATCACCGTGGGCAACATCGCGGAGTTCATCCTTTATGTGAGCAAACTCACGTTCCCCTTTGCCAGCCTGGGCATGATCACCTCGCAGGTGCAACAGGCGGCGGTGAGCATGGAGCGCATCAACGAATTCCTCGATACGCGGCCGGAGGTGCGGCCCGGCAAGGACCTGCTGGCGGAAATGAAAGGCGCCATCACGTTCCGCGATGTCAGTTTCACCTATCCGGAGACCGGTATCGAAGCCGTGAAGAACGTGAGCTTCCATGTGCCCGCCGGAAGCACCTTGGCCATCGTGGGGCACACCGGAAGCGGTAAGAGCACCATCGCGGACCTTATCGGCAGGCTGTATGATCCCACTTCGGGCACCGTTCTGATCGATGACGTTCCCTTGCCCGACATCGCACTGGAAAAACTGCGGCGGCATTTGGGCGTGGTACCGCAGGAGGTCTTCCTCTTCAGCGACAGCATCGCCAACAACATCGCCTTCAGCCTGGAACCGGCCGCCGACATGCAGGAACGCGTGGAGGCCGCGGCCCGCTTGGCGCAAGTGCATCATGATATCAAGGCCTTCCCGAACGGCTACGGGACGATGCTGGGCGAACGTGGCGTCACATTAAGCGGCGGGCAGAAACAACGCGTGAGCATAGCGCGGGCCGTAGTGGGCGAGCCGCGGATCCTTCTTTTCGACGATCCCCTTAGCGCCGTGGACACCGCGACCGAAGAGGCCATCCTCACCGGTCTCGACCGCGTGATGGTGGGCCGCACCACGGTGATCATCAGCCATCGCATCAGCGCAGTGCAGGCCGCAGACCACATCATTGTGCTGGAACACGGCCGCGTTGCCGAGGAAGGGAAGCACCAGGAGTTGATCCAGCAAGGCGGCCTCTACGCGCAGCTGTACGAAGAGCAATTGCTGGAGGAGGCGGAGGATCAATAGCCTGACACGGGATCGCACCGCATTTGGCTCCCTTGGGCGGGATCCTATATTTGAATGGCCCAAGCAACGGCGACAGCATGGCGGACGATCGGGAGGATGTCTATTCCAAAGTGGTGCGCGCAGGCAAGCGGACCTACTTCTTTGACGTGCGGAGCACCCGGGGGAACGATCTCTTCCTCACGATCACGGAGAGCAAGAAGCACACGCAGGAGGACGGCTCCGCCAGCTATGAGAAACACAAGATCTTTCTCTACAAGGAGGATTTCGAGAAGTTCATGGACGGCCTGACGCACACGCTGGATGAGTTGGAACGATTGCGGGGATCAGGGCCTGCATCCCCGTCCACAGAAAGCCCAGACGAAGGCAACCCTCCACCTTCCGATGGTCCTTCGAGCTTTAGTGACCTCGATTTTGAGGACCTTGGCAAACCGTAGTATGCTTCAAGCAGCCCGATGAAAGCATCCTGTTCCATCGGCATCAGCCTGCTGAAATAACCGCCTATTTCACGCTTCCACCAGCAGGCTTGGCCGGGGTGGCCGCAGGTTTCGTGGCTTGAAGGCGCGCATGTTCCGAGTTGCGGTACAGCTGGCTCATTTTCTTGGCCTGTTCAGGCGTAAGCACCGTGTTCACCTCCTTTTCGCGGATCGCGATCAGCTCCTTTTGCTGAGCGTTGTACTTCGCTGGATCGGTCTTGTCCAGCTCGTCCGCATGAGCTTTGGTCCCCGCATCGATGGACTTCAGTTTTTCGACCTGGTCCGGGGTCAGCTTCAATTGCTCCGTGAGCATGTTCATGTCCAACGGGTGAAGGATGGTGGCCGATTGGCTGGCGGCGGGCGTCGCTGGCTTGTCTTGGGCCCAGGTTGCCGAAGTGATGGACACGCAAACCGCGATGGCCGCGACGTGGAGGAGGTTCTTCATGCTGATGGTAAGGTTGCCCAAATATGGTCAATACTCCGTTTCGCCAGAGTTCCGCCGGTTGATCTTCACAGGGCTTAACAAGTGGACCGCCCACAGCGGCGGGCCATTCTGCGGAAAAGGCCGCGGCCTCCGATCAATAGTGTTCGTAGAGCTTGCCGTGCCACCACACCTTGCTGGTGCCGCTGTTGCTCACATAGGAGACCGCTCCCGGATACAGATCGAACGACTTCACGCCGGATTCGGAGCTCACCTTGGTCCGCACACCATCGCGGTAGAGCATGAGGACGCCGTTGATATCCAAATAGGCGATCGTTTTCCCGGAAACTTCCCAATGATCAGGCATTACGGTCTCGATGGTCTCCACGGCACCATTGACGAAGGTCTTGAACCGCCCCTGTTCCGTGAAGACCAATGCACTGTCCTTGACCCAGTATTGGTCCGGCGCGAAATCGGCGATGTCCCACACGCGCTGGTCCTTGAAACAGCGAAAGGCGCCGCTACTCGTCACATACGCCACCAGGCCATTCCCCACTTGGAAACTGGCCGGTGCAAAGGGGTCCACATCGTAGACATCCCCTTTATCGAATACATGGAAAATGTCCTCGTACTGGTCCATGTAGGCCACCACATCGCCGCCGGGCACTGAGCGGGTAGCGTCATCACCATCACACAGCTTGGTGAGCTGACCGCGATAGAACAGCAGCACTTGCTGCCGACCTTGATCGTAAAGCAACAGGGTGTTCGCACCGCTCTTCCACGTAATGTCCTCGCTGTTGGTCAGGACGTCCGCTATCGGCATCACCCGGCCATTCCAGTATACCGAGAGGGTCTGTTGCTGGGAATCATGGAAAGTGATCAAGCTGTCCGACACGGTGAACCGGTCCACGTTCCGGCAGATCGTTTCTGCCCCGCTGGCGGTAGGAATGCGCAGCGCCGGACCGGTCTGCCACGCGAGCATATGCCGAGAGGTCTCCACTTGCACGGGAGCGCCATCCTGTAATGTGGTGATCGTTCCGTCGGAGAACATCTTCAGGTCTCCCGCATCGGTGACGAAGGCCAGCCGATCGCCGCAGGGATAGAGGGCCTGCGGCTTGCCCGGATCCAGGTCCGAGAAGGTGCCGTCCAGAAAGGCGACCGTGCGGCCATAGGTCGTGACCAAGGGCACGGGACTTTGGGCATGCGCCGTTGTGGCAAGGGCCAGCAGCGCGATCAAGGAGTTGGAACGGAACGTCGACATGAGGGCAAAGTACGGCGCACCTATTCAGTCTTCGCCGTCCGTTGCACGGTGTGCACGACCATCTGCCGTTTGCCGCCCTTGAGTTGAAGGAAGATATCCCCGCTGAAGGAGAATCTTCGGGCAGCGTCCGGCATCCGTCGCAGCAGTTCTTCCGTGATGAGCAGGTCCGCTTTCAGGTCTTTGCACAGGTCGAGCACTCGCCGGGTCGTGTTCATCACGTCGCCGCTGAGGTCGATCGCGCGCTTGATATGGCCTACCTGCGCGGAGATCACGCGGCCGCCGTGGAGCCCGGCCCGGAACTGGGGTACCGCGCCGAAGTCCCGCAGGAATTGCTTTTCATGCGCCTGCAGCCGCTCTTGGATGTCGAAGAAGATATCCAGGCAATTGAGATCGCGCGTGCCGTTGCGCATCGTCCAAACGAAGATCACCTCGTCGCCGACATACTTATGGATCTCCGCATCATCGCGCAGGACCGCATCGGTCATCAACGAATGCGTGAGGTTGAGGAAACGGAAATAGCGCATGTCCCCCATCTTCTCATTGAGCGCCGAACTGCCCACCAGGTCGATGCTGAGGATGACCCGCTCCACCTCCCGTGGGGTATCATACCATCCGAGGAGAAAACCCAGGAAATACCGCCGGCCCATGAGTTCTTCCACTTGCACCACGAGAATGGCCACCGAGGTGACCACCACCACCTGCAACGCCAAGCGGTAGAACTGACCGGTGCCCAAGATCTGGCCGACCGACATGCCCTCATCCCCCGCCAACGGCAAGGCATGCCCCACATCCACCGCAAGAGCGAGAAAGATGAAGGCGATCGTCAGGAGGTTCACCGCCAGCGCTTTGCCCAGCAATTGCAAAGGGATGGCCAAGGAGCGGAAGGCCCGGCCAAAGAGGAACTCCTCCAGTACCCCGGTCCAAACACCCAGGATGGCCCATGCGCCAATGAATGTCACGCGGTGCTGACCACTGAACAGCATCAGCACGGCGCCCACCACAGTGGTGACCAGGCCGTACTTCAGCAGCTTGCGCAGCTTGTAGCGGGTGATGGCGGAGAGATCGAACAAAGCGGCTTGTGAGGGCCACGAAGATAGGCCGGGGCGTGGCGCATCTTTGCCGCATGCAATGGTTGAAGTGCCTACTGAGCTATGCGTGGCCTATGCCGGTGTGGCAAGGGCCCGGGAAATATGGTCCGTTGCAGTTGACCTGGGAGAGCGGCCATCTGGTGGTCAACAGCGGGCACGCCAATCAGAGCTATGGCAACCTCCACGCCGTGTGGCAGGAATGCCTGCGGGAGCTGAAGGTGGAGCGTGATCCTCCAGGAAGTATCTTGATCTTGGGCTTCGGGGCGGGAAGCGCGGCAAGCATCATCCGCAAGGAGATCGGGCTGAAGGCACCGATCACCGGTGTGGAAGGAGACCCGGAAATGCTGCGGATCGCCAAGGAATACTTCCACGTCGACCGGTTGAAGGACCTGCAACTGATCCATTCGGATGCGTTGGAATTCGTTGGGCGCAACACGCAACGCTATGACCTTGTGCTGGTGGACCTTTGCCATGAACTGGACCTGGCGCCGGGTGTTGACGATGAACCCTTTCTCTCCGGACTGCGCGGATGCGTCAGCGAAGAAGGGAGTCTATGCTTCAATACCATTGTTCACAACGCGGCAAGCGGACTTCGCAGTCTACGGGTGAGTGAAGGACTCGGTCAGGTCTTCGGCACGGTGACCGAGCATCGCTATCTCGGGATCAACCGCGTGCTGGTGGCACATTGAGCGGATCGCTGCGGCTTCCGGCATTTCCGTTAAGCAAGTGCGACCTTTGTTACACAAGAACCCCCGTTTGCGAACCCGCTTGAAGATGTTTCGGTATTGGGCTTGGCTATGGACGATTCTCGCCCCGTGCATGTACGCGTGGGCACAACCGGAGTGCTCCATCGATCTGGGCACGGACACCTCTGTGTGCCAAGGCCAAACCATCGTACTGCAGGGTCCTATGGGTTATTCCAACCACCTCTGGAACACAGGTGCGCTCACTCCGAATATCAGTGTCGGCGCAATGGGCGACTATTGGTGTGAGGTCACTTATCCCACTGGCAATCTCGTAACCAACGGGAATTTTTCCGCCGGAAACAGCGGATTCAGCACGGATTTTACCTATTCCTCATTCAGTGTCAACAGTGAAGGTGCGTATACCATCGGGACGAACGCCGCATTCTATCATCCGCAATTCAGTGGCACCGGCACCGGCAATTTCCTCATTGCGAACGCGGGCTATCAGAGCTACATCAATGGTCAGTGGGACATCTGGTGCCAGACCATACCTGTTTGTCCCGGCCAGACCTACAACCTGCTCTACAAGGCGCGCACGCTGACCGATGAGCTCCCCGCGCGCCTGCAATGGCACATGGATGGCGTGGCCACCGGCCCGGAGAGCACGCTGCCGATATTCAACGGCATTCCTTGGCAGACCTTCTCCACACCGTGGACAGCAGGTCCTACCCAGACCAGTGTTACGGCCTGTCTGCAGGTGATGTCCGGCGACGGTGTTGGCGATGACTTCGGTCTGGATGACATCAGCATTGCCTCCCTCGTTCACCTCCGGGATACCATCCACGTGAATGCTATCCCGCCCCCTACCGTGGACCTGGGACCTGACCAGCCCCTGTGCCTCGGCCATTCCGTGGACCTGGATGCCTTCTTTCCCGGAGCGACCTACTTCTGGTCCGATGGCAGCGCATCGCCCACACTGCACGTGGACATGGCGGGGACCTACAGTGTCGTCGTGCATGTGAATGGCTGCACGAATTCCGACCAAATACAATTGACGGCGGTCCCATCCCCGCCCCTTGACCTGGGAAACGATACCACGCTCTGTGCGGGTTCGGTCCTTGACCTCGATGCCTTTACACCCGGTGCGACCTATCTCTGGCAGGACAGTTCCTCGGACACGACCTTTCTGGTGACCACGCCAGGGCTGTACGCTGTGCGATCCGTGCTGAACGGATGCTCCACGGAAGATTCCGTCCTGGTGTCCTTTGATCCACTTCCCGTCGTTTCGCTCGGTAATGACACCTCGATCTGCGTCAATGCCTCGCTGGTATTGGACGCCTCCGTTCCCGGTGCCAGCTATCTCTGGCAGGACGGCTCCGCTTCACCGCAGTATCCGGTCAGTGGACCGGGAACGTATTCGGTCACAACGACCGTTGCGGGTTGTTCGGCATCGGACACCCTAGAGGTGATGGAGAGCCCGATGCCTTCAGTGGATCTTGGACCGGACACCACCGGTTGCCCCGGCGCATCGGTGACCTTCGATGCATCCACCCTTGGAGCCACGTATCTCTGGAACACCGGGGTGGCGACACCCACCATCACCGCATCCGCTCCGGGATCCTATGCGGTCGCGGTGACGGTTAATGGTTGCTCGGCAACAGACACGGTGCAACTGTCCAATTTCCTACTACCCGCCGTCGACCTCGGTCCGGACAGCAGTTTCTGCGCCGGCGATCAGGTCCGCATCGGCCTTTCACCGGTCGGGGGCGCCTATCTGTGGAGCACTGGTGAGAGCACCGATTCGATCACGGTCTCAGCGCCGGGCATCTATTGGGTCGATGCCGGGCCGTTCGGCTGCGCGGAACGCGATTCCATCACCTTGCTTCAAACGCCACTTCCGCTGTTCTCTCTTGGATCGGACCTGGCCTCCTGCCCCGGAATGCAGGACACGTTGGATGCGACACTTTCCGGCGCCAGCTATCTATGGAATACAGGAGCGGCCTCGCCCACACTGGTCGTCGGCCCGGGCAGTTGGTCCGTTGCGGTCACTGTGAATGGATGCTCTGCCAGCGATTCCGTGGAAGTGGCCGCGTTGCCGGCACCGACGGTCAACCTCGGTAACGACACCATTCTTTGTCCTGGCCAAACGGTCGTCCTTACCGCATTCACACAAGGAGCCAGCTACGCTTGGAACGACGGCTCCACCGGTCCGTCCTTGACGGCAAGTTCCACCGGAATCCGGTCCGTCGTACTTACCGACAGCTCCGGCTGTACCGCCACGGACAGCATCGCGGTGGACTTCACGATCCTACCAAACTTGGACCTCGGCAATGACACCGCGATCTGCACAGGCGAACATTTGCTATTGAGTGCGGCCCTGCCTAGTGCAGGCGGATTTCTTTGGAACCAGGGCGCGACCACGGATACACTGACCGCAAGCACGGCCGGCCAATACGCAGTGAATGTTTCGATCGGCCAATGCCACGTGCAGGATACGATCGTGCTGACGGTCCTTCAGCTACCCGTCTTGTCATTGGGGTACGACACATTGCTTTGTCCGTTGGCCCAGCTCACCCTTGATCCCGCAAGCCCTGGTGTTGGCCTTGTCTGGCAGGATGGGTCCACCGGCTCCGACTTCCTGGTTACTTCAACAGGTCTCTATTCGGTAACGGCCACAGGAGCGAATGGATGCCAGCGCACCGATTCCATTCAGGTCGGCTATGTGGACCCGGGCAACTTCGGCCTTGGCCCGGACACCACGCTTTGTGCTGGGAACATCCTCTTCCTGAACACAGGGCTCCCAAGCGGTAGCACAACATGGAGCGGTGCTGTGGACAGCATGGCGAACACCTTGGCCGTTTCCGTATCCGGGCTCTACATTGCGGAAACGAGCTTCGGCACGTGTTCACTGAGCGATTCCATCACGATCACCTTCTTACCGCTGCCCATGCTGGACCTCGGGCAAGACCTGCAATTGTGCTCGGGGAGTTCGAGCCAATTGAGCCCCATTCTGAATAACGGAGTATCGCTCATTTGGGATGACGGCAGCACCGTTTCCATCCGCACCATCGACCAGCCCGGCACATATTGGGCACAAGCCAGCCTCAACGGGTGTACCACGGACGATACCCTTCTCGTCTCCGGCCTGCCTACACCAACGGTGGACCTGGGTGCCGATACGGTCCTCTGCGGCAACGCGACGCTGCTGCTGGATGTCTCGATGCCCGGTGCCGATTATCTCTGGAACGATGGAGTTGCTGTCGGCGATCGCAGCGTAGGTGGAGGCGTGTGGTCCGTACAGGTTGAAGTAGCCGGATGTATTGGAACGGACAGTATCTCAGTGACCGCGCTGCCCTTGCCGCAGTTGGACCTTCCGGCGGATACCACGCTCTGCAGCGGTTCGAGCTGGTCCATCGATATGGGCCAGCCCGGTGCCAGTTACCTCTGGACGGACGGTTCCATTGCACCGGTATTGGCTGTTGATACCGCGGGCAATTACGGAGTGACGGTCGACCTGGCAGGTTGCACGGACAGCGCCGAGGTAGTCGTGTCCTATATCGATCTTTCCGCACTGGACCTTGGTGCGGACACACTCCTTTGCCCCGGTGCCTCACTCCCACTATCGGTCAATATTCCCGGCACGTCGATACTCTGGCAGGATGGTTCCACAGAGCCGGTGCAAACGGTGCACAGCGCTGGCACATATGCGGTAGCCATCGGCCTTTCCGGCTGCACGGCTGCGGATTCGATCCAGGTGTCAGTCTCCTCAATACCCACTCCACAACTGGGCCCGGACCGGACACTTTGCAGCGGGGACAGCCTGCTGCTTCAGATATCTCCAGGAACCGCGCAGGTGCAATGGAGCACCGGAGAGACCGGACCATCCATCACCGTGCATGGCACAGGTGCATATACCGTGACGCTGCTCCAGGACGGATGCACCACTTCCGACCAGATGCAGGTCGATCTCATCCCGACCATCCACCAGCTGGACCTCGGCCCGGACAGGGAGGTCTGCCCCGGATATCCCGTCACATTGGATGCAACGATCACAGGTGCCTCCTACACTTGGAACACCGGAAGCCACAGCCCTGTATTGACCACCGATCAGGCTGGCACCTATGGCGTTCAGGCCGAAGGGATGTGCATTCAAGCGACGGACAGTGTTGTGCTCACAGACATCGATTGTGATCCGGGCATCTACATCCCCAATGCGTTCTCACCGAACGGCGATGGTGTCAACGACAGCTTTACGCCCTCCATGGACGAGCAGGTCAGGTCTTGGACCTTGATGATCTTCGATCGTTTGGGAAGCCTCATTCACACGTGCACTCCTGAAAATGCCAGCTGGGATGGGAATCTTTCCAACTGGCCCGCGCCTCCCGGGGTCTATGTATGGATGCTCAAGTACGAGACCCGTGAAGGCCTCAACACAGTGCAACGGACCGAACGCGGATCGGTGACCCTATTGCGATGAGCCCTGGTCGAAGCCCTGTTCCTTCCAGAAAAAAGCCCCGTCGCGGATCCGTGCATAGCCGAACCGTTCGCCGAGCACCACCTTCAGCACATCATCATCCTCGCGGGTGACCTTGGTGTATTGCAGTGGCAGCACCACCTTGCCATCGGGCCGAAGAATGCCGGAACCGGTGGAGGAAGTGGCGAACAAGAGTCCATGGTCCATATCGCTGAGCGCAGTGTATTGCGGCGCGATCACCTCCTTGCCGGTGCTGTCCACCAATCCGAATTTCCCCGCGTTCTGCACGCGCGCATAACCCTCATGGAATTCCCAGGCCTGGTCATATTTCGCGTCCAGCACCGTGGCGAAGGAACGCGTCGCATAGCCCCACTTGGTCTTCTTCTTCACGGGTACAATGTCCTGTTCCATCATACCGATGTCGGCATACTGTGGCGGAAAGACCTGCTCCCCGTGCGTGTCGATCAAGCCCAGCTTCCCATTGATGAGCACGCGGGCCACACCGTTATGGAAATCGCCCATGTTGATGGTGAGTGCGTTGGCATTGTAGCGCTGCGGGATGGCCCATTGCCCGCTCATGCCCACATAGCCGCACTTCCCCTTGTCGATCACCAGGGCAAGGCTATCATTGAAGGTGCCCACATGATCGTGTTCGACCGGAAGCACCACGTCCCCGAAAATGCTGATGATGCCCATGTGGCCATCCTTGCGGACGCGTGAAAGGTTCCCGGTAAACCCCTCGATCCAATCGTACTGGCATGGCACGACCACATTGCCCTTGACATCGATGACCCCGGACTGATCGTCCTTCTGCACCACGGCCACACCGTTGTGGAAGCGCATGGCGCCGCCATAAATGAACGGCACCACTTCCTGCCCGGTCGCGTCGATGTATCCGAAATGGCCATCCTTTTCGGCCGGTGCGAGGCCGTGGTCGAATTCGCCCACCTCATCGAGGTCCAAGGGCACTACCAGTTTACCGTTGCGGTCCACGGCCCCCTGCTTCTCGTCCTTCTCCACCGTGGCCAATCCTTCCTTGTAGTCGAGCACATCATCATACACGATGGGCACCACCGGCTTGCCCAGCTTGTTGATCGTACCGAGGTGGCCATCCATGCCCACCTGCGCCTGGCCTTGTACAAAGGGTTCCGCGAACTCGTATGTGGCAGGAATACGCTGCTCTCCCTTCTCATCGATGAAGCCCCATTTGCCGTCCTTCCGCGACGGATAGAGCGGAGTACCGGCCACAGCAAGATCTTCCTGGGCCTCGCTGGCATAGGGATAATCGGGATGGTCCTTCAGGAAGCGCGTGATGTTGGCCACGCTGAGTTCCTTGGTGCTTGCGCCATACATCGCCCGCCAGGCCTCCGGCAAGTGCGGGTCCTTCGGATACTGCTTGATGAAGCCGTCATATTCCGCAGCGGTATGCCCCACGGTGCTCAGTTCATACACGCGGTCCTGCGCAGCTTGCAGGTGGGGACTGTCCGGATGGGCGGCCATGAATGCCACGTACTCCGGGATGGTGCCGTTGGGCGTGGCCTCCCGATAGATGGCCTCCTGCATCCGCGACCGGGCCTCATAGAGCTCCTTCGCTTGCGGATAGCGCTGGATGAAGGTCTGGTATCCTTCGGATGTATTCAGTGCACGGGCATCACGGAATGCCAGTTCATCGCGCCGTTCCGTCGCTGGCGCCACCTGTTCACTGGCGGGATACTTGTCGATGTACTGCTGGTAATCGGCGATACTGTCCCCTGCTTGCGCCTGCGCCCATGCGATCTCATAGATGTGCAGGAACTGCGCTTTGATCGATGCACTGTCCACTCCCAGCTCCGCGATATCGAAGCGCTCCCAATCGCTCATGCGGATGAAGGCGGAGTCCGACCGGAGGATGGCCTTGTAGCTCGAATCGAGCTGGTAGAACGGGTTGTCGTTGCGGCCCGTGATCACACTCAGCCCGTACCAGGCGGCCGCTGGATGCTTCTTCGTCTCGTCCTGGAACATTTCCCGCGCCTTGAAATAATCGCGGATGGTGAGCGCGGCAAAGGCCTTCTCCAATTTGCCGGCATACGCCGCCGTTGACATCGCCACCAGCAATATCACCGCAGCACTTCTCCTGTTTCCAACCATGGCGACGAAAGTATTCCTCTCTTCGATGTGCGGAACGGTCAATGGAGCGTGTTCGTTACAGGCCCATCGCCGTCGACCTTGCCGGGGTGCTTAGTGGAAGCTGTCGTAGGCCCCCTTGAATTCAGCGTCGTCCATGAAGTAATCCTTGCCGGTCTCCATGGCCTTGCTGGCCCCGGCCTTGTCGCCTTTGCTGTCCAGATATTCGGCGTAGTGGATCAGCGCGCTCTTCAGTAATTTCTTCTGGTCCTCGGGCAGTGAAGCGATGTCTCCGGCCGCATCCAGCGCCGCTTTGTACTTGGTCACGCTGTCATCCCCCTCCTTCTGCATGTTGCCTTGGTATTCGGTGAGGGCGAGCATCAGCCACGGACCGGGGTCCTCCGGATAGTAGCCGGTCATCGCCTCGAACTGGTGGCGCGCCTTGGTCATGCCCTTGGGCCCGCTTTCATAGAAGTTGAGGCCGCTCTCCTGCGCCACGGTGTTCAGCTCGGCCCAGTAGTCCTCATACTTGTCGAAGAACTCCTTGTCCTTGTCCTTGCGGCGGTACTTCTCGGCCCACTTCAGCGCATCGCGGTCCGCTTTCTTGTAGTCGTCCATCTCCTGGTACTTCGGGATCTTGCTCATCTCGAAGAGGCACATGCTCATATAGAGGTAGGGCAACGGGTCCTTGCGCGTGTTGTCGTTCTCCGTGTAGCTCTGCGCCTTCGCGACGCAATCCTCATACTTCTCATCGACATACTTCACGAGCAGGTCATCGTATGGCGCTTTCTGCGCGAGCGCATGGCTGCAGAATGCAAGGGATACGACGGAAGCGAGGATCAACGAACGGTTCATGCGGGTTCTGGAGTTTGCGCCGATTTGGCAAATTCGATGCCGAAGGTAGGAAACGTGCGCATCGGGCAATGCGGGGCGATACGTGCGCCGCATGCGCGAGTTGCCCATGTATGCGCGACCGCACCGCTGTGCATCCCGCGCCTGCCGTAGGTTTGGCCAATGGCCGAGCCCGTCACAAAAAAAGCAACCGCCGAATTCCGCATGACGGCCCAGACCATGTACGGCCTGGAAAAAGTGCTGGCGGAGGAACTGCTGCGACTTGGCGCGAAAGAGGTCGTGACGCGCAACCGCGCTGTGGAGTTCAGCGGGGACCTCGGCTTTCTGTATAAGGCGAATCTCTGCCTGCGCACGGCCCTGCGGGTGTTGATCCCCATCACCGATTTCCCGGTGCGCAACGAACAGGACATCTATGCGGGCATCAAGAAATTCCCGTGGGAGGTCTTCCTCGGCGAGGACGACACCTTCGCCTTTCATGCCTTGCTCAACTCGGAGCGCTTCGGCCATTCGCAGTATGTGGCGCTGCTGGCGAAGGATGCGCTGGCGGACCGTTTCCGCGAACGGACCGGCAAGCGCCCTTCCGTGGATGTGGAAGACCCTGCGTTGCGCATCCGGCTCTTCGTCCATGACGACCAATGCTCGGTGGCATTGGACAGCAGCGGTGACTCGTTGCACAAGCGCGGCTATCGCGAGCAAACGAACCTGGCGCCGCTGAACGAGGTACTCGCCGCAGGCATGGTCCTGCTTTCCGGCTGGGACCGCATGAGCAATTTCGTGGATCCGATGTGCGGCTCCGGCACGATCCTGATCGAGGCCGCGCTGATCGCCGCGAACATTCCCCCGGGCGCATACCGCAAGAGCTTCGGCTTCCAACGTTGGAACGATTACGATCCCGCGCTCTGGGAGAAGGTCCATGCCGGGGCGATGGAACGCATCACCGGCAACAGGCCCGTGATCCTTGGGGGCGAGCTGTCGAAGAACGTGGCGCGCAAGGCCGAGACGAACATCGCCATCGCGGACCTGAAGGAGGAGATCGAGATAAAGAACCTCGCCTTCGAGGACCTGCCCGCTCCGGAGGGACGCGGTGTGCTCATCATCAATCCCCCGTATGGCGAGCGCATGGACGCGGATGAGGACATCAACGCCGTCTACAAGATGATCGGTGACACGCTGAAGAAGAACTGGGCTGGCTACGAGGCCTGGCTGATCACCCCGAATCTGGAGGCCGCGAAACACATCAAGTTGACACCCAAGCCGAAGATCCGGTTGTTCAACGGTGCCTTGGATTGCCGCTTCATGCGGTACGAGTTGTATGCGGGGTCGCGGAGGCTTCCCCAGAGTTCCTAGTTGTCAGTTGTCAGTTGTCCGGACTGACTTTACTGCCTTCCCACTTGGCCAACCTGTGCAGGCGGCTTGATATTCCCGCTCACTTCTGCCATCGCGGCCAAGCCTGAGAACTGAGAACGGACAACTGACAACTAATTCACGGACACTTCCGGAGTGGTCACACCATACTTGCGGTAGAGCCTCGCCTTGCGTTTGGCCAAGCGGGCCGAGGCTTTCTCCGTTCGCGGCGCTCGCGGAGTAGCGGCCAACTCACCGTTCTCAATACGGCGCACAACGGATTCGATCACCATGTCGTCGCCTTGCGGATCGTACTCGCCCTTGAGGTCGTTGCCGAAGAGTTGCGCAACCCCTTGCCACATCCACGCTTGAAAATTTCCGCGGAGCTGCTTCACGAGGTCGTAGCTGGTGTGCCCGGTCTCCCGGTCGATGAGCTTCACCAGGATGCGGCCTTGCATGATCGTCATGTCCTTCACGTCCGCGCCGAACTCCGCACGCAGCTCGGCCTCGGCCAGCTTGAGGTAGAGGTCCTTGTCGCTCTCGCTCTGGATGCTTGCCAGGTCGTGGTCGTACTCATCCAGCAGCTTCGCCGTGATGACCGCATAGGGGTAGACCTTCTGCACATAGCGCGTAAGGCGGTCGATGCGCTCCGCATTGCGGCGGGCCTTTGCGCTCATCACCGCCTGTATCTCCACCGGGGCAAGGGAATAGACAGGGACCGTGTCGCCGTTCTCCACCACCGCAGGCACCGTCGCGGGACCCTCCTGGGCCAAGGCCGGTGTGGCGGCCATGACCGTGCAGAAAAGCAAGTATGAGATCGGATGTCTCATCCAAGGCATGTGCGAAGGTACAGGTGCAACGTGCGCGGACGCAAAGTGGTACAGCCTGTCGATGAAGGACCGTACAACACCTATCGACGTGCCGTCCACCACGTTGAAGGCCGGTGCGCTTCGGCCGTTTCCGTTGCGGGGATGCGCCTCCGCTCCTCATACAGGTGCGCGGCGACGAGGGCCGCTGCGGCCATTTCATCCGGGTCGTTGCCTTCGAGTTTCTCAGGCGTGAAGTGGTCGCGGACGAAGTGCGTGTCGTAGTGGCCGCTGCGGAAGCTCTCATGGCCCATCACGAAGCGGCAGAAGGGCAAGGTCGTCTCCACGCCGCTGATGGCGTAGTCATCGATGGCGCGCTCCATGCGTGCGATGGCCTCTTCCCTATTGGCACCATGCACGATCAGCTTCGCGATCATCGGGTCGTAGTAGATCGGGATCTCCATGCCTTCCGCGAATCCGTCATCCACACGCACGCCGGGGCCTTGCGGGATCCGATACGTGGTGAGTGTGCCGATGTCCGGCAGGAAGTTGTTCGAGGGATCCTCCGCATAGACGCGCACCTCGATGGCGTGGCCGTTGATCTTCAGGTCCTCCTGTTGGAAGGAGAGCTTCTCTCCTTGCGCCACCTTGATCTGCTCCTTCACCAGGTCCAGCCCGCTGATCATCTCCGTGACGGGATGTTCCACCTGCAGGCGCGTGTTCATCTCCATGAAGTAGAAATCGCCGTTGGCATCGAGCAGGAATTCCACGGTGCCGGCGCCCACATAGTTCACGCTCTTCGCCACGTTCACGGCCGCTTCGCCCATGCGCTTCCGCAATGCGGGCGTGAGCACCGAACTCGGCGCCTCCTCCACCACCTTCTGGTAGCGGCGCTGGATGCTGCACTCCCGCTCGAAGACGTAGACCGTGTTGCCCTGCTGGTCCGCCAGCACCTGCACTTCGATGTGCCGCGGCCCCACCACGTACTTCTCGATGAAGACGCTGCCATCGCCGAAGGCATTCTGTGCTTCACTGATGGCGCGCTCCAGTCCTTCCTTCAGTTCGCTCTCCTTCTCCACGATGCGCATGCCCTTTCCACCGCCGCCCGCAGCGGCCTTGATGAGGATGGGGAACGTGATGGTCTTCGCCACCGCCATGGCCTCTTTCAGGTCCGCGACCGCGCCTTCCGTGCCGGGCACCAAGGGCACGCCGTGCTTCTTCACCGCCTCTTTCGCGGCGAGCTTGTCACCCATGATGTGCATGGCCTCCGGCGAGGGGCCAATGAAGATGACGCCCATCTGTTCGAGCGCCTTGGCGAAGTCGCCGTTCTCGCTGAGGAAGCCGTAGCCCGGGTGCACCGCGTCCACCTTCAGGTCCTTGCAGACGGTGAGCAGCTTGTCGATGACGAGGTAACTCTCCTTGCTGGGTGGCGGCCCAATGCACACGGCCTCGTCGGCGGCGCGGACGAATGGCGCGTTGCGATCGGCCTCGGAATAGACGGCCACCGTGGCGATGCCCATCTCCTTCGCGGAGCGCATGATGCGCAAGGCGATCTCGCCGCGATTGGCGATGAGGACCTTTTTGATGGAGCGCTTCTTCATGGAGTGTGGAACAGGATAAGGGGACGAAGATGCGAAGCACGGGGAACTCGAGAAGGAAAAACCGCCGATGATGATCCGTGCCGCAGGCGCCAAGACAAGATCGCTTCGTCGTGGACTCCTCGCGATGACGTTACTAAGTAGCGTCATCGCGAGGCCCGCATTTGGGGCCGAAGCGATCTTGTTCGCATGCTCGGGATGGACTTAGGTGCGTGGATCAGACCTGTGCCGCAGGCGCAAATGCAGGATCGCTTCGTCGCAAAGCCTCCTCGCGATGACGTAGACGCACCATGGACCGGGCTATCTTGGCGGCGCTCCCGCCATGTCGCAGTTACCCGCCCTCATCGCCGACCTGGGCCTCATCCTTTCGGTGGCGGCCGTCACCACGCTGGTCTTCAAGAAGATCAAGCAGCCGCTGGTGCTGGGCTACATCATCGCCGGCGTGTTTGTCGGCCCCCATGTGACGCTGTTTCCCACTGTGATCGACGAGGCCAGCATCGGTGTGTGGTCCGAGCTGGGCGTGGTCTTCCTCTTGTTCAGCTTGGGCCTTGAATTCAGTTTCAAGAAGGTGGCCAAGGTGGGCGGCACCGCCGGCATCACGGCATTGATCACCGTGGTCTTCATGCTGGTGGCGGGCTATTTCAGCGGACAGGCATTGGGCTGGAGCGCCATGGACAGCCTTTTCCTCGGGGGCATCCTCTGCATCTCCTCCACCACCATCATCGCGCGGGCACTGGATGAATTGGGCCTGAAGACGCAGGTCTTCGCGACCGTGGTGGTGGGCGTGCTGGTGATCGAGGACGTGGTGGCGGTGCTGCTGCTCGTGCTGTTGAGCACATTGGCAGTAAGCCAGCATTTCTCCGGTAGCGCGATGCTCTGGGAGCTCGGCAAGCTGGGCTTCTTCCTCATCCTCTGGTTCGCTGCGGGCGTGCTCCTCATTCCCACGCTCCTCTCCCGCACGCGCAGGCTGATGAACGACGAGACGCTGCTGATCGTCGCGGTGGCACTTTGCCTGAGCATGGTGGTCTTCGCCGTGAATGCGGGTTTCAGCGCGCCGCTGGGCGCCTTCATCATGGGCGCCTTGCTGGCGGAGACCGTGCAGGCTGAGCGGATCGAGCATCTCGTGCGCCCGGTGAAGGACCTCTTCGGGGCCATCTTCTTCGTCTCCGTCGGCATGCTGCTGGACCCGCACATGCTCATCGTGCATTGGAAGCAGGTGCTGCTGCTTTCCGCCGTGGTGGTGATCGGCCAGCCGCTCAGCTCCATCATTGGATCCCTGCTTGCCGGTGAGCCACTGAAACGCTCCGTGCGCATCGGCATGAGCCTTTCACAGATCGGTGAATTCTCCTTCATCATCGCCACGCTCGGCCTCACGCTGCATGTCACCAGCGCCTTCCTCTACCCCATCGCCGTGGCGGTATCGGCTGTCACCACCTTCACCACGCCTTACATGATCAAGGCCTCCGGGCCGTTCGCGAACGCCTTGTCCAAGCTCCTTCCCAAGCGCTGGACCGCTGCCATGGAACGCTACAGCACGCAAGCGGACCAGGTGAAGGAGACCAGTGCCTGGCGCACCCTGCTCACGGCCTACCTGCTGAACATGGCCATCTTCTCCGTGCTCACGCTCGCCGTCATCATCTTCATCGGCCCCCTCCTCGTGGTCCTCTTCGGCAAGGGCTTCCTCGGCATCCGGCCCAGCGTGCTGGCGGGCTCGCTCACCTTCCTGCTGGTGCTGCCCCTCATCTGGGCGATGTCCCTGCGGCGCATCAAGGGCGCCGCCTACCGCCAACTGTGGACGAGCCAGAAGCAGCTGCGCGGTCCCCTGGTGATGATGGAACTGCTGCGCCTCGGGGCCGCCGTGGTGATGCTGGCGCTGCTGGTGAACGAGTTCTTCAGCACCGGCTGGGCCCTGGTGGCCTTCTTGGTCCTCACCTTCGTTTCGGCCGCGCGCTTCCGCCAGCGCCTGCACCGCTTCTATGTGCGCATGGAGGACCGCTTCATGCAGAACCTGAACCAGCGCGAGATCAGCGTGCGGCGCACGGACCTCGCCCCGTGGGACATGCATCTCGCGCAGGTACGGCTGGGCGCGGATTCCATCGCGGCCGGGCAGAGCCTGGCGGAACTGGCGCTGCGCGAACGGCACGGGGTGAACATCGCCATGATCGAACGCGGGAGCGGCCACACCGTTTCCGCCCCCGGACGCGACCACCGCCTGCTGCCGGGCGATACCTTGCTGGTCATCGGCACCGATGCCCAGCTCGCGGAGCTGCACCGGGAATTGGACAAGCCGCATCCACTCACCGGCACGCGCGAGGTGGCGAAGGAGGACATCCGCCTGCGGAAGTTCCGCATCATGCCGCAGTCGCCCTTGGTGGGCAAGCGCATCCATGACAGTGGCCTGCGCGACCAGGCGGGCACGATGGTGGCCGGCATCGAGCGCGGCGAGCAGCGCATCATGAACCCCGAGGGCAACACGCTGATCCGCGCGAACGACCGCCTTTGGCTAGTGGGCGATCCCGCGATGATCCGCAGCTTCATGGAAGAGCATAAGGCGGTGCGGGAGTAGCGCGCATCCGCGGACCGGCAGGCGCTATGCAAGGTGAAAAACCGCCGATGGCGCTGATGAACGCCGATAATGTCACCGCGACTCCACGGACGTCATTCAGAGGAGGCACCGCGACGAAGCGGTCTTGTATTGGCGTCTGCGGCACCGCGCCCCATCGTCATCGCGAGGCTCTGCGAAGCGATCTTGCATTGGCGCCTGCGGCTCAGAACTAAGTCGCGCATCTATGATGCGGGCCTCGCGATGACGCTCGGACTCAAGAGCAGCAAATGACCGGCGTCCAAGACTGCACGCAACAGCCTTAGTGGTCAACCTTTCACTGCTTCACTACCCTGGTCACATAGCTGGCATCAGGGGTTGTTGCGCGCAAGGTGTAGATACCGCTGGTCAATGCAGAGATATCCACCATGCCCACCGTGCCACCGATGGTCTGCTGCTTCACCACCTGCCCATCCATGTTGAAGAGCGTGATCGATGCGATCTCCTTGGGCGATGCTATCCGCACCATGTCCGTGGCAGGGTTTGGCGAGACGGAGATGGAAGGCTGCTCACGTTCACGCACAGCCGTCGTCGTCCCTTCGAAGAGCAGATCATCCAAATAAACGACCCATCCATTGGCCGCGAAAGGCGCCTGATCATCCCAGCCAGCGATGTATTGTCCGTCCGGCGAAATGGCGATCGCCGTGCCCATGCGCCCCGATGGAGCATTGATATCGACGCCGTTGGCCAGTAGAATGTCCTTCAGCAGGAGGGGTTGCGGGCCCAGGTCGGGATGATAGATGATCGTCTCGCGCAACAGGTCGCCGAAGTCCCCGAACTTCTGCGCATAGCCCACGGCAACGCCCGTGTTGGAAATGCTGGTGAAGGTGGCGGATTCATACGTGGGAGGGATGGTGAAGGTGGTGAAGGTGTTCGAGGTGAGGTCGTACAGGAAAGGATGACTGTCAATGTCCCCCACCATCTGGGAGGATGCATTGATATCATTGACCGCATTCACACCCGTCAGCGGCGGCGTGGGACTCACTTGCACGATGGTGGAGTCCGGTGTGATGTATACCGGTATGCGGTGGGTGCTGCCCATCGCCTGGTCATCGGCCCAGCCACCAATGGTGCCATTGTTGGTGACCACATAGCCGGCCACGGCAACATAATCCGTGCTGAAGATCGAGGAAAGGGTACCCGTCGTGGTATTATACAGGAAGGTCCCGAAATCGCAGCAACCGTTGGACATCTGGCCCGTGACCCACTCCCCGTTGGGCGAAATGCTGTAGGTGGTGAAAGAGGATTGGGCCGGGTCCGCTCCAGGGAACCATCCGATCGGGGTCCACGTGCCATTCAGCCTGACCGCTGGCTGAAGTATGTAGTTCGGTTCGTCGTAATACATGGAACCCGCCACATCTCCACTGTCGTTGATCGATGCCGTCTCCGTAGCCCCGGATTCAATGGTCGACCAGGTAAGGGTCGGGAAATTGAAATAGCCCCCACCGCTTACCGCCATGCCGCTATCGTTGATATCGTTGAACCGGCTGCCGAACGAACTGGCGATGTAGTACTGCATCTGGGCCATCGTTGAAGCAGGGAAAGCACAGGCCATCATGATCGTCAGGCCAATCGAGTACAGGTGTTTCATCCTTCTAAAGTTTAGCATGTGAGTGCGGTCTCCTTACCGCATTGATCGATGTGGATCACCGAAGCGGATACGCCAAATATAGAGTGCACCGATTTTCTGTCCGGGTCATTGACACATGCACCACGCCCCATCGTCATCGCGACTACCCCAACGTCATCGCGAGCAAAAGTCCTGTCATTTCGAGCATTAGCGCAGCGGCACTTCGCAGCGCGCGAAGCGCGTGAGAAGTCGAGAAAGATCTTCGGTGAGCAAACTGCCGAACGCAGTGTTGTCGTGTCTCGACTGGCGCTCGACATGACAACTCGTATAGAACGCAGGACATAACATCCGGTGTTAACACCTCAGCAAAAAGCCTGTCATCTCGAGCATTAGCGCAGCGGCACTTCGCAGCGCGCGAAGCGCGTGAGAAGTCGAGAGAGACCTCCGGTGAGCAAAATGTCCAACGCAGTGTTGTCGTGTCTCGCATCTCGCATCTCGACTACGCTCGATGTGACACACCCCAACTGGCGCTCGACATGACAACTGGGGAGATCAAACCCGACATGACAATTGGAGATGACCCTCGACATCACAACCAATGTCACACACGCTTCTGAGTACACCTAACGTCACCTCCGGTATTCCATCTGTGTCATCTGCGTCATCTGTGGAAAAAACAACAACCCCACCTCCGGAAGATCAGCGCACAGCCTCCCCTTGGCCCCATCTTTGGCTTACCCCTACTGATGCGCACCACCTCCACCCTCCTCGCACTGGCCTCCTCCCTCCTGCTTTCGGCCCAAGGCCGCGTTAGCACCGTGAAGACGGACACCGGAACCGTGGTCTCACACTACTTCACCACAGGCCAACTCAGCAGCACCGCCTGGACAGACATCGATGGCCGCTGGGGCCACAGCTGGGCCTACGACCGCAGCGGCCGCGTCATCTTCGACCGGCAGACGCGCACCATCGGCGGGCATGCCAGCGTTACCTACAGCTACCATCCCAACGGCGCGGTGAGCAAAGCCGAGGTGAGCGATGCGCCCGATGGCGGCATCCAGTGGTACCGCAGCACCACCACATTCGACAAGGAAGGCCAGCAGACCGGCTTCACCGAGCAAGGCATGGGCAATGAGGGTCCGATCCCCGGCCCCGGCGTGCGCACGGTGAGGCAGCCCCCTGCGCAGCCCGCCCCGCAGGTGCCAGAGGCCGTGCGCGAGCAGCGCCTCTTCGACAATGCCTATTTCATCGTAGCCCGCAAGAATTGCCGCGTGAGCCTGCGCCCCAAGCAGGCCAGCCCCGCCGCGAAGGACATCGACGCCGTGCTGCTGAAGGGCGACACCCTGCGCGGCGGCAGCTACAGCGTGGGCGAGCGCTTCGAGCAGCCACTGGCGCATGTGGCCGTAACCGCCACCAACGCCAAAGGGCGCCGCAATTTCACCGTGCAGCGCGTGGACAGCCTGCAAGTGGACGCGGAGCACAGGAACTATTACCCCATTTAGGGGAAAGCGAAGGCGGTAAGGATGAAGACCAAATAGCTGTCTGGTAACACGCTCCGTAACAATTGCAAATGCCGCACCAAGGCCAGCAGAGCGCAAGCGAAGTGCGACTGGCCTTGGAGGGGCTGATCAAGCCCTTTATTGGCGAAGTTGACTGAGGTAATTGGAATGAGATTCAGCGCGCATGGTAAAAAAGGCAGACGCACCGGTGCGGTTCATTGATGTTTCTCCCTGCCGAGCATGAACATGCAGATCCCTCACATTCCCCCCCGCTATCAGGGAGCTGGAATAGAGGGTGGTGCAGTAGCATAAAGTGCAGCGCTTGTTGATCCAGCGACAAAGGCGTTCCCAGATCGTGTCTCCGTTGATGTGCTTTCCGGGGGCTGCACCGCCCCGTTTTGGGGCGGATGTTGTGGAAGCGAGACCCGATGCACACATGCCGATATTCTCCCACGCATCACCGCAATGCATTGGCACTCGCGGCTTTCTCATATTCGAGACACCCGGGGCCCGCTGCATGCAAGGGATCAACAAATGATCACAACAAACCTTCCCCAACTGATACAGGAGCTGAATGCCATCGCTCCTGTACGTGTCCATGACCATCTCGATACCATCGACCTGGAAATGTCCTCATCCGTTCCCATGGACCAACTGGATGACCTGATCTGTGATGCCATCTTCGCCGACCCGCTGGAGCGCGAAGTACAAGGCGACCGTTGCATCGTGCACCTCGCCAAGCGCAGCAACCTGCGCGGTGCCTCGGACATGCAGCTGATCCTCGGCCTTTACAGCACTGGCTATGTGCTGGACGCGGCAGCCTGATCCCTCAACACGCACATCATGAACAACATGTTCCGCGGTCTGCTTGCCGGCGCGGCGGCTTGGAAATGGGGCGGCGGTTGCATGGGCACCGTGCTCGTATTCATCATCATCTACGTGCTGCTGGGCCATTGCTGACATGATCCATGCGCCATGCGGAACGCGCTCCTCTTCTCCTTCGCCCTTGCTGCATGCGTGCAGTCCACCGCATATGGCCAGAAGCTTTTCGACCTCGGCATCAAGGGCGGCGTGAACATGGACAACCTCTCCACGGCCAACGGGCACAGTGCATTGCTCGGGGGTGAAGCAGGGCTCTTCGCGCGCATCAAGCCGATCATCCTGCCCGGCGTGCAGGGTGAAGTGCTTGTCTCCACCATGGGCGCGGCGGTGAATGTGGAAGGCCAGCATGCGGAACTGCGCACCCTGTCCCTGCAATTGCCCGTGTTCCTGGTCTTTTCGTTCGGCCCGATGGACCTTCATCTCGGCGGCTACTATGATGTGGCCCTGCAGAAGACGTGGGACATCTCCGGAAGCGTGACGGACGAAGGGGAGGAGGTGACATTGCAGGAACCGCGCTCGGGCACCTACGGACTGCTCGCCGGCGCCGCCATCCGCTTGGGCCATATCTACATGGGAGTGCGCTACAACTATGGCATGCAGGACCTGGCATCCGGCCCTTACCTGGGCGACATCCGCAACCGCCAAACGCAGTTCTATCTCGGCTGGGGCTTCCTCTGATCCCTATGCTGCACTTCCGTAAGGGCCCCTTCAGTCCTTCGCAGCGGGGAGGGAGACATGGAAGGTGGCGCCTTGGCCCTTTCCAGGACTGGTGGCCCACAGCTTACCTCCGTGCAGGTCCACCAGCTTATAGGCAATGAAGAGGCCGAGGCCACTGCTCTTCTCACCGCCGGTGGGCGTGGCCTTGAGCCGGGCGAATTCCGTGAACAGCTTGTCCATGTCCGACGGCGCCAGACCCGGTCCTTCGTCACGCACGGTGATCGTCACCTCCGACTGCCCCGGCCGCGCGGACACATGCACGGCGCTGTGCTCGGGAGAGAATTTGATCGCGTTGCCGATGAGGTTGTGCAGCACATCCCTCATGCGTTCGCGGTCGGCGCGCAGCGTGAGGCCAGGGGCATAGTCCCTGTTGATGGCGATGTCCTTGCTCGCTGCGGTGGTCGCATGTTCGCGGCACACATGGTCCAGTTCCGCCGTCAGGTCCAGCGGTTCGCGGCGCAATTCGAAGTGCGGAGAAACGAGACCGGCAGCGGTGAGGATATTGTCCAATCGGTCCCGGATGGAATGGAGCGAGCGCATGAGCATGCGGCCCATGGCCAGTTCATCCTTGTTCATGGAAGGATGCTCGGAAAGCATTTCCGCCGTGAGCAGCGCGGTCTGCGTGGGATTCTTCAGTTCATGCACCATGAACTTCATCATGTCCTGGTGCCGGGTGAGTTGCTCGCGTGCCTGCCAGCGATGCTCGAGCTCGTCCATCACGATGCCCGCCAGACTTTCCAGCATGGCCAGTTGCTGTTCGCTGGCCACACGGGGCTGTTCATCCACCACGCAGACGGTGCCCAAGTGCATTCCTTCCGGACTTCGCAAGGGTGCGCCGGCATAGAAGCGGATGCCGCCAGGCTTGGAGACATTGGGGATGCTGAGCAGGTCCGGATGCGCATGGGTATCACTGAAGAGCGTAGGGCGCTCATTCAGGATCGACAGGGAGCAGAGGCTCTCCGCGCGCGGTATCTCGTTGCCTTCGATGCTGCTGAGATTGGACTTGAAGAAGACGCGGCGCTCGTCCACGAACGTGATGAAGGCGCTGGAGGTGCCGAATATCTGCGCGGCGAGCCGGGCCACCTTGTCGAAGGCCTCCTCCGGCGGCGTGTCCAGAATGGCGTAGCTCCGCAAGCGCGCCAAGCGTTCGGCGTCGTTCGGCGGAATGATGGAGGCCGGTTTCCGGTATACCGGTCCGTCCGGCTGATGCAGGGGGCTCATGGTCGCAGGGATCGGTGAATGGCCCATCTTGCCGCGAATATAATATGCCGCATCGCCCTCCCGGAGCGGCCATCGCCTGCTGATCGCCGCCCGGGCGCGGGACCTTTTGCCGCCACGCCGCCACGGACACCAAGGGTCCGCCACCACTGATATGCCCCGCATAGGTCAACCTTCCTCGGTCCGTGGCAACTCGCGCAACAGTTCCAAGAACTTGGCGGTGTCGGCCGGCTTGGTAAGGTGGATATCGAAGCCTGCCGCCTTGGAGCGCCGGCGGTCCTCCTCCTGTCCCCAGCCACTGAGCGCGATCAAATAGGCGTGCTCCATGCCGGGCATGTGGCGCAGGCGCTCCGCCACTTCATAGCCGTTCAGGCCGGGCATGCCGAGGTCAAGCACCACCACTTCCGGCAGGTGCAGCGCCGCCTCCTGCACGCCGTGTATACCATCATAGGCCTCGTAGACCTCGTGTCCTTTTTTCCGCAACACGTACGCGAGGCTTTGCGCCGCATCGCGATTGTCATCCACCACGAGCACCCTGCGCGCCGTGTGCGTCAAACCTTCACCGGAGACCGGTCCTTTCCGGCCGTCCATCATTTCCACCAACGGCAGGCGTATCTCGAACTCACTGCCTTTGTCCCTGCCGTCGCTGCGCGCGGTGACGCTGCCTTGGTGCATCTCCACCAGCAGGCGCACCAAGCTGAGGCCGATGCCCAGTCCCTCCTGCTTGCGGTTGCCCAAGGGATCTTCCCCCTGGGTGAAGAGCGTGAAGATGCGGTCGAGTTCCTCCGGAGCTATCCCCGCGCCGTTGTCCTTCACGCGGATCACGGCTTGCTGGCCCTGTTGTTCCAACGTGATGCCGACGGCACCTCCGCGCTGCGTGAATTTGCACGCGTTGTGAAGCAGGTTGGTGAAGACCTGCAACAGTCGCGCGCCGTCCGCATAGGTGCGCAAGGGTTGCGAAGGCAAGGTCACCTGCAGGTCCTGCCCGTTCTGCTGGCACGGCATGCGCACCACTTCCTCCGCCTGCTTCACCACCTCCACCAGATCGACCACTTCCCGTTGCAGGGAAACCTTGCCATGACTGATGCGCGTGATGTCCAGCAGGTCGTCGATCAAGCGTACGAGTTGGCCCAACTGGCGTTCCATCATGGGCAGGGCGATGTCCATGGTCTCGGGGTCCCTGCCGGAGAGTTCGATCAGCTCCAAGGCATTGCGCACCGGCGCGAGCGGATTGCGCAGTTCGTGCGCCAGGATGGCGATGAACTCGCTCTTGCGCCGGTCCGCATCACTGAGGCGGGCCGCCGTCTCGCGCAGTTCGTGCTCCGCGCGCTTGCGCTCGGTGATGTCGCGCAAATGGCCGGTGAACAAGGGCTTCTCCTCCCCTTCTATCGGCGTGATGGCCAGCTCCACGGAAAACTCACTGCCATCGGCACGCAGTCCGGTAAGCTCGGTGCGCTTGTTCAGGATGGGGCCTTCGCCCGTGCTGATGTAATGCGAGATGCCGTTGCGGTGCGCGCTGCGATACTTCTCCGGCACGATGAACTGTGCCATCTCCTTCCCGATCACATCCGCCGCCTTGTAGCCGAAGATCTCCTCCGCCGCCGGATTGAATTCCAGCACATGGCCGCGATGATCGATGGTGATGATGGCATCCAGCGCGTTGCTCACGATGGCGGACTTGCGCGCCTCGCTGCGGGCCAGCTCGCGCGAGGCTTTTCGCTGCCCTGTCACATCATGGAAGACCAGCACCACGCCGGTCATCTTTCCGTCCTTGCCCTGTATGGGCGCGGCGCTATCGTCGATGGGATATTCAGCGCCATCCTTCGCCAGCAGCACGGTATGGTTGGCCAGCCCGACGATGAGGCCTGTGGCGCGCACCTTGGCAACGGGGTCTTCCACGGTCTTGCGCGTGTCCTCGTTCACGATGCGGAATACCGTTTCCACCGGTCGGCCCTGTGCCTCCGCCTGTGTCCAGCCGCTGAGCCGTTCCGCGATGCGGTTCACATACGTCACGCGTCCATCCGCATCGGTCGCCATCACGGCGTCGCCGATACTGTTCAACGTGGTGCGGAACCACTGCTCCTGCTCAAAGGCCGCGGCCACCGAACGCGCCCGTTCGCGTTGACCACTCACCAGGTTCCGGACGAAGAGCATCAGCAAAAGCAGACTGAGCACTCCCGCTGCCACTCCGGTGATGAGCGACCAGTCATAGGTGCGCTGCATGCGCAACTGCCGATCGCGCATCAGCACCTGCTCGGCATCGGTGATGGACTTCAACTGTTCCTCCACCAGGTCCATTTTATGCGCGCCCACCGACACTTCATCGCCACGGACAGCAGCGCTGCCATGGTTTCCCACACGCACGCGTTCGGCCTGGAACACCAGCCAGTCGTGGAGGACCAGCTTCAACTTGACCAAGCGAAGCTGTTGACCGCTATTGTCCCGCGTAAGCACCTCCAGCGCGCGCAACATGCCCGGCAGCTTCACCTTGCCCACCCGGTAATCCTCCAACAGGCTGTCCTCACCGGAGGCGGAGAACGCCCGCGCGCTGTTCTGCGTGGCGAATGCCGTGGCGCGCACATCGCCGATGTAGTTCGCCACCATGTCCGAATGCGTCACCCAGGAGGTATTCTCCCAGAGCAGCTTGGTATTCCTGTAATTGAGGACGGAGTGCGCGATCAACAGCAGCGCCACCGCCCCTATGCCGATGCGGTCCCGGAGCGGGAGGGCATTGCGCAATAAGGAGGGAGCGGACATCGGGGAACGTGGTTCAGCCACGGCGCAAGGAAATACGCGGAACCGGGAAAAGCAAAACGATGCAAGGCATCGCCTCTTGATCTCCGTGCTGGCCCTTGATCATTTACCGCCACGACGCCACGAACGCCAAGGATCCGCCACGACAGATAGCCCCCCTAACGTGACCGCACCGTAGTTCAGATCCGTTGCGCCCCCATTGCGTCCGTTGCGCCGTGGCGGTGAAAGAACACAGCCCTGCCCATCATCCGCCACGCCCGGTGCCTCCCATCCCCATCCTGCGGGAATTTCTCCACACCGGCGCAGCGCTCTTTCATCGCAATGGCACGGCCGGAAAACAAAGGCACGTCCGCTTTCCCGCGGCCCCACTGCATTCTCCGCATTTCAATGAAGCGTGGCACTGCTTCGGCTAACGACCGGTAACACACAACCAACCCACCCAATGACCACCGACGTACATTACAGTGCCGATGAACTTTTTGAATTCGACACCCTTATCCGGCAGAAGATCGAACAGGCGGACGTGATCTTCCGCGGCGCGGTCGATTCACTCCTGCACCTCACCTCCAACACCACCGATGATACCTATGCGGGCAGCGGGGGTCTGGAGGATTGCAGCAGCATCCTGGAGCGCCAGGAATTGATGGAGACCGCGCAGCGCCAGGAGAAGTTCATCCTGCAGCTGCAGGAAGCGCTGGTCCGCATCAAGCGCGGCGATTACGGCATCTGCCGCGCGACAGGTGAACGCATCGCCAAAGAGAGACTTCGCCTGGTGCCGCATGCAACCATGAGCGTGGCCGCGAAAAATGTCCGCCAGCAACATGCCGCTTAGCCGATAACCGATGCGGGCACCGTTCTTGTCCGCCATGCCAAAAAACAGATCAACGATGGATACCATGAAACATGCTCCGCAGGAAGGAATGGTGGAGTTTGAGAAGGAATGGCATCACCTGCGCATTGCGCGCACTATGCTGGAATGGCTGGTGATAGCGGCGATCATTCTCGGCGTCGGCTATGGTCTTTGGCCCTACCTGATCCACTGACCGGGCCGCTACGACCGTGGCGGCACGGCCACGCCAGGGAAGGGCAATTGAGCAATTGTGTTCCCGCCATGCTGGGACCGGCCCCATCCACAAGCCATGGCCAATGAAACCTTGAACCCCGCACGATGAACCAGCTGGACAACCAATACGTCACGCTTTCCGAAGCCGTGGACGACCTGAGGAAAAAGGGCTACAGGCATGAACTTACCTTGACAGAGGAAGGACTCTTCAATGCAGGGGTGCCCTTGGACCCTGCCCTCTTCATCATTGATTCCTTCCATCGTTTCGAAGGCCCCAGCGATCCCGGGGACATGAGCATCGTCTATGCGATCTCGTCCGGATCGCTGGGCCTGAAAGGCCTGCTCGTCGGCGACTATGGCGCGGAGGCGCAGGACTTCATCCACCAGATGGTGAAGCCGCTGGTGGCGCACCACCGCGAAGGAAGTGTGCAACCGGTACATCCCGCAAAGCCGGGCGAGAACGTAAAGATGTAAGGGATGCGTCCACTGTGGAAAGGCACGATCGGCTTCGGTCTGGTAACGATACCGGTGAAGCTTTTCAGCGCCACACAGGAAAGCGAGCTGGACCTGGACATGCTCGACGGGAAGGACCAGGCCCGCATCCGTTTCCAGCGGGTGAATGAGGACACCGGCAAGGAAGTGCCCTTCGAGCGCATCGTAAAGGCCTTCGATCTGGAGGGCAAGTATGTGGTGCTCGATGATGCCGACTTCAGGAACGCGGCCGTGGAGAAGAGCGATGTGATCGCCATCAAGGACTTCGTGAAAGAGGAGGAAGTGGAGGGCAAGTATTACGAGAAGCCTTACTACCTCGCGCCGGACAAGGGTGGCGCGCGTTCCTATGCCCTGCTGCGCGAAGCCTTGAAGAAGAGCGGCAAGGTCGGCGTCGCCAGCTTCGTGATGCGCACCAAGGAACATCCCGCCGTGCTGCAGCCGGACGGTGCCGTGATCATCCTCAACCAGATGCGCTTCACCGAGGAATTGAGGGACCCCAAGGAGCTGGACCTGCCCAAAGTGGAAAAGGTATCGCCCTCGGAAATGAAGCTCGCCATGCAGCTGATCGACCAAGGCGCGGGCACCTTCGACATCACCAAGTACAAGGATGAATACACCGCCGCGCTGATGAAGGCCATCAAGGCCAAGGCGAAGCGCAAGGGCAAGGCGAAGCAGACGCCCGCCATGAAGGTGGTACACAAAAAGCCGCAGAGCGACCTGATGGCGGCCTTGAAAGCGAGCCTGGAAGGCAAGAGCAGGACCAAGCGCAAAAAAGCCTCATGAGCAATGGGGCTGAAGAACTACCGCGCGAAGCGTGACCTGGAGAAAACGCCCGAACCCGCAGGTGGCAAGGGCGCGAAGGGTGAACCCCTCATCTTCGTGGTGCAACGCCACAAGGCCTCGCATCTGCATTACGACTTCCGCCTGGAGATGCGCGGCGTGCTGAAAAGCTGGGCCGTGCCGAAAGGGCCGTCGATGGACCCGAGCGACAAGCGCCTCGCCATGATGGTGGAGGACCATCCGTTCGACTACAAGGATTTCAAGGGCACCATCCCCGAAGGCAACTACGGCGCCGGCATCGTGGAGATCTGGGACCACGGCACCTACGAGCCGCTCGAACTGCCGGAGGGAAAAGATCCCGAGACCTACTTGATGTGGGAGCTGCATCGCGGCTCGATCAAGATCCGCATGAAGGGGCGCAAGCTGAAAGGCGAGTTCGCGCTGGTACACATGCACACCAAGGAAGGGAACAGCTGGCTGCTGATCAAGCACAAGGACCGCTACGCGAAGAAGAACTACGACAGCGAGCGCGAAACGCCGAAGAGTTCGCCGATCAATAAGGCCTTGGCCAAGGATGGAAAGGGAGGTAAAGGTGGCAAGGGAGGTAAGGGAGGTACGGGCGTGACCACTGCAAGGTCCAAGGCGGCAACGGCCACGGCGGAACCTGCGCGCAAACAGTTTTCGGTGCGCGGCATGGGCAGAGCGGAAAAGGTGAAAGGACCCGTGAAGCCCATGCTCGCGTCGCCGGATACGCCCGCCTTTGATGACCCCGACTGGCTCTACGAGATCAAGTGGGACGGCTATCGCGCCATCGCCGAGACGGACGGCAAGAACACACGCCTCTATTCGCGCAACGGACTCTCCTTCGCGGAGGCATACCCGGCCATCGTGGCGGAACTGCGGAAGATCGAACGGCAGATGGTGCTGGACGGCGAGATCGTCGCCGTGGATGACGAAGGCCGACCGGACTTCCAACTGCTGCAACATGCCTCCGGCGATCCGGAGACCGCGTTGACCTATCATGTCTTCGACCTCCTGGAACTGGACGGCAAGGACGTGACCTCCCTCCCACTGGTCGAGCGGAAGGAACTGCTGTTGAAGGCCCTGCCGAATGGGGACCATGTGAAATACAGCGACCATATCTCCGGGCGGGGCAAGGATTTCTTCGCCGCCGCACAGGCGCAGGACCTGGAAGGCATCATCGCCAAGCGCAAGGACAGCGTCTACCAAAAGGGCGTGCGCAGCAAGGCGTGGTTGAAGATCAAGAACCACCGCGCGCAGGAGGTCGTCATCGGCGGCTACACCGCGCCACGGCACAGCCGCAAGCACTTCGGTGCATTGCTGCTCGGCGTTTACGGCAAGGGCAAGCTGAACTATGTGGGCCATACCGGCACCGGCTTCGATGCGCGCTCGCTGAAGCAACTGGCCCACGCCATGAAACCGCTGGAGCGCAAGACCTCGCCCTTCGCTGAACGCGTCGATGCCAACAGCCCCGCCACATGGGTCACACCGAAGCTGGTGGCCAACATCAAATTCACGGAGTGGACGCGCGATGGGCACATGCGCCATCCGGTCTTCCTCGGCCTGCGCACGGACAAGGACGCGAAGGAGGTCCACAAGGAAAAGACCATCGCACATCCCCACAAGCCGAAAGCGAAACCGAAGGTGATGAGCGCCCGCAAGGCCAAAGCCGCCGCAAGCGGATCAAAGAAGGAGGAGGACCAGCGCGACGTGAAGGCCGGACGGCACACCGTACACCTCACCCACCTCAACAAGGTCTTTTGGCCGAAGGAAGGCCATACCAAAGGAGACGTGCTCGCCTACTACGAGCGCATGGCTCCGCTCCTACTCCCCCATTTGAAGGACCGGCCGGAATCGCTTTTCCGCACGCCCAACGGGATCAAGGGTCCCGGCTTTTTCCAGAAGGATGCCGGCGGCCAAGCTCCGTCCTGGGTGCCTTCGGTGAAGATCCCTTCCGACAGTCGCGGCGGGGAGGATATCGACTACATCCTCTGCAACAACCTGGGCACCCTGCTCTATCTCGTCAACCTTGGCTGCATCGAACTCAACCCATGGACCTCGCGCAAGCAGCACCTGCTGAAGCCGGACCACATCGTGATGGACCTCGATCCCTCCAAGGGCAACAGTTTCGATGATGTGGTGGAAGCGGCCCTCGCCGTGAAGGTGGTGCTGGACCACATCGGCGCCACCGGTTTCTGCAAGACCTCCGGCTCCACCGGCATCCACGTCTACATCCCCACTGGCGGGCGCTATACCTACGAGCAACTCGCGCCCGTGGCGAAGAACATCATGCTTCTGGTGCAGGGCATGCTGCCGAAGAGCACCACGCTGGAACGTTCACTGGCCAAGCGCAGCGACAGGAAGATCTACCTGGACCATCTCCAGAACCGCAAGGGACAGACACTCGCCAGCGTCTACAGCATCCGCCCGAAACTCGGCGCTACCGTGAGCACTCCGCTGGAATGGAAGGAAGTGAAACCCGGCCTCGACCTCCGCGACTTCAACATCCAAAGCGTGCCGGGCAGGGTGAAGAAGATGGGCGACCTTTTCAAAGGCGTATTGGAACGGACCTCTTTCCCGCTGAGCAGGATCGCAAAGGCATTGGAGGAATTGTTGGCGGAGCAGAGCGGATAGAAGCGGTCTTTCAGACTACTGGCCATAAATGAAGAAACCCCGGCACATCGGCCGGGGTCTTCCTTGGTGGTCCGCGCGCTCGTCGCGGTTCGCGGTGGGCTTAGGCCGCACGGCCGATCGAGGGCACGCTCATGGCGCCTGCACCTTCCGATCCCAGGGCCTGCACGGAGAACCAGTAGGCCTTGTAAGGG